>ENA-UOTX01000002-UOTX01000002.1-compost-metagenome-genome-assembly--contig:-NODE-2-length-235738-cov-12.270915_pt1 | contig 235738 bp, 132 predicted proteins | sample MGYA00238143_ERZ746982 | MGnify/ENA primary metagenome ERZ746982 (study PRJEB28758, sample SAMN06268862) | compost metagenome | isolation source: single cell | place: USA: California, Emeryville, Joint... | reverse complement strand
AGGTACAATCCTGAACAAATATCAGAAAAAAATTTAATGCAGCTCAACTTCTTATTTATAATTTATGTCGACAAGATATTAATGAATCAATGTAGAGTCGAATTCTGGAATTGTGAATTGTTTCATAGTTATTGTTGTCGCTATCCAAAGAGCTGGAGGAAATGAAAGCTAGCCAAATAAAGGAAAACTGTAGATTCTCAATAAAATAAGATGGTAACAGGAATAAATCGCTGTATAAAATCACTAATGCACACAATAAAGTAAATTTTTTTAGAAATGAGAAAAGCAAGTTGAGTGGACATGAAAGCCGGTTGACTTTAACTTAAGGTTTATATTTTACAATCAAAAATGGCTTTTTATTCACATTCATGTATTTGTCAAAATCCTTCCTTGCAAGTAGTTCTTTTCTCGCTGGATTGCTTGGATCACGTTTGACTGGAAAACTTTCTGAAAGTTGAAGCTCATGAGTGTTCGCAGTTTTTACAATTTGAGCATCAACTCTAATCTGTTCCTGAAGATTACCAGGCATTTTGAAAACGATTTCAGAAACTTTGCCGCCTTTTATCAGGTCAATTTTGGGTTGCGACAGGTCTACAGATGAGCGGGATGCTTTCATTGATGCAGGTTTTGATAGTTGCGTTTGGGAAGGCGCATTGGCTAGCCGGTTCAGAGGAGCTTTCCCCGTAATAGAGTTAGTTGATTTAGCGACAGATGGTTTGGGTTTTGATGATTTTACGGGCTTAAGTAATTCCATTAAATCAGTTGAACCTCTCTCTCGACCATCTTTAGGCTTTGTAGGGTAACTAGAAATGTCATGAGCAGAATCTTCACTCTGTAAAGTCTCTGTTCTTGTTCCTAATACTTTATCCATGTATCTGGTCGGGACTTTGTAGTTAGAGATACTAGTTTCTTCAACTTGACTAGTCTCTGGATGATAATCTTCACCATCACCTGACCGTAGGTCTAAACTATTCTGAGGGGCCAGATTCTGCGAAGACCTTCTCTGGTCTGCTTGTTGCTCAGGTTTTTTGTCAGTTAGTAGACTTTGTAACAACATATTTCTCGTGGGTGATCGTTTTTTGACTTTTTCTGCGGTTTTATCGTTGGTAGGTCTGAGATTAGTTCCTCTCTTCGCAGTCGATCTTTCTTGAGAGAGCGTCTTTTTATCCCTAAATGGAGAAGGAGTATGAGGGGGTTTAGAGCCCATACTTCTTTTCAATTCCTCCCGCGAAAGCTGCTCAGTTCCTCTATTTCCTCCTTCACTTCTGGGTTCTGTTTCCTGAGTTTTTGAAACCTCTCTGATGATATTACTAGGAAATCTATCAATGGCATGTTTAGTATCTTGTGGACTCCAATTTGGTGTGATATTTCTCGATCGGCGCTGCTGTGGTGATGTAGTATCTCCTTCATACACATTTTGGTGCTTTGGATATCGATAGTTATTAGAAGAGTCATCATGCTTGACAGTTTTGACGAGCTTTCCTATATGTTGAGGGATCTGACCAAAAGATTCATCCCTCACAGACATGTGAGGAGAGGACAGTTTATTTTGAATGTGGTCCTTACGTAAGAGGTAGTAGTAGTATTCCTTCATGGTGTCTACTTTATTCTGCAATTGCTGAATAGGGTTTGCTGGTAGCGTCCTATCATACATCTCTGACCTGTTACCTCTGGCAGCAGAAGAATCATAATTGCTGCTCTGGTTCAGCATCTCTATTGCTGCATCCTCCTGGTCGCGTAGAGAGTCAAGAGAGCTCTTTCTAACCCCATACCAATTCGGCTGCCATGGGTTCGTAATTCGAGGAGGCGATTCACTTTTCCCGGGTTTATCACGTCGTTTTCGCTCAGAGGAAGGCGGTTGTCCAAGTGCCTTACGGAGATGTTGCTCTCGAATATTGCAAGCCTTTTCAAGGTCTGTTTGTGGTGAAAGCTTCCTTTCCCCCTTCCCGTCTTTTTCTGGGGTTTTTGGGAGATTACCTTCGCGGATTAGAGGCTGCTCACTCATTCTCACGTAATCATGGATCAGATTTGAAAAACCTTGGGAGTTTTTGAGGTAAATCGGGTTGATCGCTGGGATTTCAACGTCAGGTTCGTAGGCGCGTAGCGTATTGTCATATACGAAAGGAGCTTTCTCCTTCTTCTCAGGGTGGTATCCTAGTTTTCGGGCTCCTTTATTAGTATAAATGGGAGTTTGTGCCCGAACAAAACCTCTCAATATATAATCTGTGTCCAATTGAGGATTAAAATCTTCAAGCAACTCTTTGTAAGAAATTCTAGGCTCATATTTTATTGTCTGTGAATTCTGGTTGCTATTTTTCGCAAATTCGTCATCGAAGGAAGTATGAGGAACATTTTGTAGAAATCTGTCATCGAGTATGATGCTGGAAGGGAACTCGATAAGGTTATTTGGTTTCAGGTGTTCATTTTCGAGCAATGAGTCGTTAAGCTGCTCAAACGAAGGGAGCTTATTCAGACTGGTAGTAGGCACCTTGTCTGACTTTTCACTTACTGTGACTTGAGGTGAAGGGAAAAGAACCTTTGATTCAGTGTCGTTTGAGAATTGGTTTTTGTTCTTAGCGTTTCTTAACAACTGGTCGAGCAGTGTTGTTTGAATACCGCTTTGAGCTCTCGATACCGCTTCTTTAGTCTTTGATTCCGAAGGCTCCTCTATTTTTTTGGCTGTTTTCTCTTTGGCTTCTTCGATTGAGTTTATACTCATAGCTTCCTCATTTGCAAGCCCGCTTAATGAAATTACGTGGATTACTTCTTTCGTTTTATTGAGCTCAATGCTTTGCTTAGAGCTCGGTTTCTCTTCTAATTTCTCTGAAATAACTGAAGCTTCTTTCTCAACAGATTGAGGAATTAATTTTTCGTCGTTTTTAATATTTGATTGCTTTTCCTCCTCCTCTTCCCTTTCTCTCCTCTCTTGATCAATCTTTGTTTTGCTTTGCAAAGTGTCTTGCTTGATGTCATCAACCCGAGGTAATTCTCTCGAGTCTCTCACATTCTCCTCTGCATTTTCCAGCGATTCTGCTTGATCAGACTGTCTTTGGAGTTCAGAACCTAGTGCAATATCCAACACGATAGGTTCTGAGCTGATGACTGTTTTCGGTTTAGAACTTGCAATCATAGGCTGAGTCTTTTGGAGGTCTGCTAGTGTCTTAACTTGCACCTTTTCTTCCTCATGAATTGAGGTATCCTCTTTCTTTTCAGGCAACCTCTCTTCAACACTATCAGATTTTTCTTTTTTGTTCTTGCTCTCAGACTTATACTCCTTCTCCTCGAAAAAGGTTACATACTCTTGGTGCGGAAGAAGCGCACTCGCCGCAGCTGGTTTCTCCTTCTTCACCCCTTCAGTTTGTGGAGCTGGGTGAAACTTCATGACCACTGGATCAACTCTGAGTCCAGTATGGGGTTTATTTGGAATTCTATTATTTTTCGAAATTGCAGTGTAATTATTATAACAGCATATCGTTGCTTCATCCACAGTTCCTCCGAGTTCGTCCCCATGACGCTCCATTTCATCGTTATCGTCCAGCAGCGTCTCTTCAAACTCATCAATCTCTAATAGTTCTTCTGCAGTTGTCACACCGACGTCCTTAGGAATTCCAAATCGATTCATCTGACCCCGAGCTTTCGGCTGCCTCCGCGGTTTTGACTGCGGTAGAAGATAAGACGTTTTGTTTTTCTTTGAGATTTTTTTCATAGGGACTTTCCTTTCTCTAGGTTCAGGGAGCTTCTCCTGGGCCGCATGCTCTCTAGTTAGCACCTGCATACCAAGTACATCAGCAGACTCTACAAAAAATCCAGGGACTTTCGGGAACTCTTTGGGTTTGAACTCAGATAAAGGCGGTTTTTCTAAGTTTTCTGAGGTTTTCAAATTTGCAGAATCGTAAAATTGAGGCTGATTCTGAGCAGAAGATGGCCTACCCGATCTTGATTCGTAGTTAGAATAGAATAAATGAGATCTCTGAATCTCATTTATTGTCTCAGTTTCCGTAAACCTAATTGGCAGGCGCTCTTCAGCTTCTTCTACTGGTTTTCTGACCCTTAAATCCTCTTCAGATCTTTGTTTTGAAGAAGACACATATATCCTCTCTTCTTCCCTCTTGATCGAGTTTGCAGCATCAAATCTCGATAAAAACGGTCCGGTCTCGTAAAAGGAGTCCTTTTGGTAGGTTAAAGAGTCCCCTCTTTCGAAGATTCGTTGTCTCTCTTCGGTCTTTATAGGTTCTTTCATGAAATCTATCCTGTCCATTTCTTCAATTCTCTCCAATGGTTGAACTTTAATTTCCGGAGAAGCGATGGGAATATTGCTGCTTGCTGTTTCTTTCTTATTTTGTTCAACGGTTTCCAGAAAGTTTCTTTGGGCTTCCTCAAACTTTCGTTGAACCTCCTCCAATTTCCTCAGAGCTTCCTCAACTTTTTCGGTAACTATCTCTGCAATTTCGTTCTTTAATTCCTCATTTCGTTCGATAATTTTCACGGCGCTTTCGTTTTTGTTCTCTTCAGATTTTTCCTCATGAGGTATATCTTTAATTTCAGGATGTGAATCTTGCCTATTACTACCTTTGATGTCTGTATCCGGAAGTTCATGAACTGTTTCGATAGTTTTTACAAAGCTTTCACTTTTCTTCTCTTCAGATTTCTCAGAAGGCTGCTCTTTAGCTTCAAGTAGAGAAGGCTGCAAATTGCTTTCTGTTTGCGGTTGCTGATGGTCTTTGATATCCTTTAAGTGTTCCTCACTGCCTGTTGGAGGTTCCTTAATTCTTTTGTCAGCAGTTTCTTGAAATTCAATTTCATCTTTGATTTCCTTAATTTCTTCAGATACCCGCCCTTCCGTTCCAATAGAAGGGCCAGGTAGACCCGAGCTTTCAAGACCTTTTTTAGGTTCAATTTTTATTGTTTCTTCAACTTTATTTTCAACTGCCATCTCTTCGCATTTTTTCAAGGGTTCATCTTTCGGACCAATCAAAGGGCCAGCCAGATTTGCACTTTCAAACTCATCTTTTTCAAGAGGTTTTTGAATTTCCTGAGCTCCAATTTCGATTTTTCTCTCTTCGGTTTGTTCTATAGGCTGATCTTTCGTCTCAATTGAAGGACCGCCTAGATCAGCAGCACTTTCGATTTCTTTTTTCTCAACAATTTTTTCATCTTCTTCAGTTTTAGTTTCATCATTAACCTCCTCGCCTTTTCTCAAGGGCTCTTCTTTAGTTCCATTCGAAGGACCTGCTAAATCAGCACTTTCAAGCTCTTTTTCCTGAGCAGGCTTTTGGAACTCTGTGATCTCACTTTCAGCCTTGGTCTCTTCGACTTTTTCTAACACCTGGTCTTTCGCCTCGATCAAAGGACCGGGTAGATGAGCATTTCCAATTTCTGTATTTTCGGTAACTTGTTTAATTTCTTCAGCTTCAGCTTCGACTTTCGCCTCTTCAAGCTTTTCTAATGGTCGATCTTCTATTTTCATAGAAGGACCCTCTAAATTAGCAGCAGTTTCAAGTTCCTTTTTGTCATCTTTGGGTATTTCTTCCTCTTCTTCTTCAGATTTATGCTTCGATTCTATCTCCCAGACCTTATTATTACTCCAAAGATCTGTTACGGAATCACGCGGAAGAGGAAAGACAGGTGAAACAACTCCACGATTCGAACTCCTTTGCTGAATCCCAATATCAGAATGACTTCTGCTCTTTATCAATCCCTCTTCATAATTTCGTGGAGTTTCTAACTTTTTAACTTCCTCGGTAATCTCTTGCTCTGGATTTTGATCATTAACTTGAATTTCATTTCCAGCCCAATTCATCGCATAAAGATCCTCTGGGTGAATGACAGGAGGGTAGTGTTCTTCTTCAGTCTTTTTATTACTTTCAGTACCTTCTTCATACAACCCTTCTTGGTCAGGATTTTCAAAGGCTTGCTTTTCGGATTGATGAATAGCTTCTTCAGGAGCACTCTTATTTTCTTCAATTTTTTGATTTTCATCAGGAATTTCAATAAAATGAGGTTGCTCTTCATTGAATTCATTTAATGGTTTCGCATCTGTCTTCTGTGGTGGGGCGGAGAATTCAGCCTTCGAAAATTCACTTTCGACATTTACGCGATCACCAGGTTTTTCAGTCACATTCTCAAAATTAAAATTTCGGTCCTCGGCTATAGGTGGCGGAGAAAAACCCCGATCATCGCCAATCTGACTCTCATAAGGAGTGAATGCTGATCTCTTCAATGACCTCTTTCTTTCGCGTGGTACTTGATCTGAATTAGGAAAGGTATTCATTCGATTCAAGTTTTCTAACTTTGGCAGCTGATTCAGCTCTTTCTGGTCACCATCAGTTCTTACAATGTTCTCTAGAGGGCCAAGCCTTTTGGACTCCTCATCCATTGGATTGTATCTTTCAATAGTAAGGCTTTTTTTGGTCTCAAGCTCAGGCTGATGATTCACAGGGAGCTTAAATTGCTCCTCTGATTTGATAAACTCATGTGTCTCTAATCTCATGCTTGAATTCATTCCCTTTACAATTGTACTTTCTAAAAATCCCGAAGATTCTGCCAAATTGAACATGTTCTCAAATTCGACAGCCTCACGGTTCGATTTTATCAACCCAGGTCTAAACTGGTCTGAAATTGTAACACCTGCATTCGAAATAGGGCCTAAATGCTCAATTTTTATGGGACTCGGCCTTGGCTGAAGTTCAGGAATAGTGTCCGCTTTCGGATGAAAATTCGATTCTGCGATAACGGAGAGTTTATAGGCAAGACTCTCCTGAAGCTTCTCAGGAGTATGCGTGCGCTGTTCCCCTTTCCATTCGTCGGAAAACATCACTATATTATCTAGTGGATCAATGGGCTGTCTGTCACTCATCATAGGTTTCGTGTCTGGAGACTCCTGCACGAACTCGAATTCTTCGATTTCTTCTTTTTGCTGTACTGGCTGGCTGTATTGTACCGGCGTTCTCTGGTCATTTGGAGACACTGAGACTTTGAGTATTGACTGCTCAACGACAGGAGTTACTGATTCTTGCAGAGGAAAAGACTTATTTGTAATTGTGGATTTAAGATCCGCTTCCAAAAGCGGTTTTGTCATTGACATCTGGTTCAAAGACCCAATCGTTGAGTCAGGATTAATGAACTCTGGTTTGCTGTACCTCGCACCAGATCTATGAAAACCTGAGCTATGCATTCTTCCTCGTGGAGGTTGGTTTAATGACGCTGAATCTGTAAGAAAGGCATCTCCTCGGGGCTTGTCCTTGACCTCGCCACTTTCTTTGATATTTTTCACAGGAGTAATAAAGGTAGAAGACTTTTCAAAGCCGCTGTCTTGGCCTGGAAAGATAGGCGAGCTAATTTCTTCTTCTGGCCTTCCATATGGATTGAATTTGAGGTAGTATTCTCCAATTTTATCCAGAACATCCATTTTGTCTTGACTACCCCTTTTCTGAAGTAAAGGTCCTGCTGTTGTTAAATGAGCCTCTTCAATTGCCTCTTCCGTGTAGAGCGGACTGCTTTTAGGATATCGATTTGAAGAAAGCAATTGCGAAACGCTTTGATTTGATCGAGCGGACTGTCCGTCGTCTGCAAGTTTCCGCCGTAGCTGTCTTGTTGGTGATTTACTTAGAGAACGCGGGAGAGCACCTGGATATCGCAGATATTGGTCTAAGATGTAAGTGTCGTCGTCAGCAAGGAATAAGATATCCGAGGAGACAAAATTATCAATGAAGTTTGCGCTGTTCGCGTGGCTCTGACCGTGCAATTCACCTAATGATGATGTTGATGATGCTGATTCATTCGTGATGAATTATTAATACATATGAGTTCATGAGGGAACCCGGGTCCAGTTTCATAGACTTCCTTACAAATGTCTTCTGCGTACAATCCATAGAGCCATTTATTCTTATCGTGCTGATAATAAATTCCTATAAATGATAAAATTCCAGCTCTTTCAATTGATCAAATGGGTCACCTGGACCATGAAACTTCCCTCGAGAAAAAAACCCATCATAAACGTCCCCATTCACAAACATAGCGCGACCTGGGCCCTCTAGTTGACCATCCTGAAGGTTAAACACAGTTTACTAATTTTTGAGAAATACTGTAAAAATATACCTTAAATATTCCTCTTTGATGAGCTTTTAGCTGATTATGTATAATACCAAGTCCACTTTGTCGTATTTCGAGAATATTTTGCTGCTGCAAACAAAATTAGTTGTTGAATATTCATAATTGTCTTGCCTGTTGATTGTTGTTCGCAGTGTTGAGAAAATGAGCCATACACAGAGGTTGTCGGACGTCCATCCATTCTATCATTGAGTCAATCCACGAATTACTTGAGTAAAATACCATATGGAGGCTGGCCTTTCCCATCTTTTATTTTTCTGGCTGGAATGCCCTGGTTATATTCGCAGAGCACCCAGGAATCATTGCATGCGAAATATCTGATAACTTTTCCGTTCAGAAACCCGTTATCCCAGAACCCAATTAAAAAGTCATTGTTCGGAAAGCATAATGCAGCTTGACCATGCACTCTGTTATTGGAGAAGGTCCCAAATAGATATCCGCCTAATCCGAAGTAAAAATAGCCATGGCCATCCAACATATCGTCCTTCCAGGCACCTAGGACAGTCAGCAGCATGCAAATAAGCAACTCTACCTGAGTAAATGTCTCCAGTATCCCACAGAAAAATTCCTCTCCCATTTTTTCTTTTTAAATTGTCGGTTTGTCCCTGATAGATCCCGTTGGTGTTTTCATAAATAGTGAGTTCTAATGAGAAAGAAGTCAGGCTTTTAGAAGCAGGGAGTGAATAACCTTGTTTTCCAAAAGCTGCAGTGAGAGGCAGATTTTGATCTGGCAACATTAAGTGCAGTTGGAAATTCTTTACTTGAAAAATTCAGTCTGATAAATTTTATTCGACTGATTTTTCATTTTTCAACAGATATTTTCGAATTAATTCCCTTCTTAACAAATTTTCATTAAGAAAAAAGGGCTTAAATGGTTTGAAACAAAGATGATGACGCAGATATTACAGCAGCAGTATATTATCGGGATGCAGAAAGAATAGGAATGATAACTAAGTCAACAGTTCCACGTTTCCTATCACTTTAAGAGATGATTCGGAAATTTCTAAATAAGAGAAAAGCAATTCGAGAGCAACATGATATCTCAAACTTCACATTCTTATCAGAGTTCTGAAAAGACACTTCCAATCTCAATTATTAGTTAAGTAGTAAACCTAACGACAAACTGTGCTTCAAGAGTCACTAAATGACTCCAGAATTTCTGCGGGAGAGTTGGCTCCAAATTACGAAGAACCATCAATTCAACACAATCTGCGCTTATCTAGGCAGATCCATTGTAAAACTTAGCACAAGCCAACAAAAAAAAAAGCCCTTGGAATTCAAAACTAGCTGTTATTTCTTTTGATTGGGCTCCATTGAACCTTTTCTTTGCACTTAGGAAGTTTTTTCACATATAATATGTCTCAGTTATCTTTATTATCACTGTTTTTGGGTTCTCATGAAATAGGAAGTCCCATAATATCCATTTTGAATCCAAATTAACTGAAATTATCAGAGTATTGAGCGATGTCGCAGCAAACAAGCAGATAGCCTAGTTTCTACGTTTTGAAAATTCAAAATAAGGTTCATTACAAATAAATAGACTCGGGATTCTCAATTTTTATTCGAGTGATCCCGATCCAAATTAAAGTGACTCACTCTTGTAAATTAAATGGCACAAACTCTAAATTAAGTGATTCAAACGTGCAATTTAAATAGCTCTTTTCCGCTCTATATTATAAGAATTTTAATCTGTGAGCTGAATTAATGAGAGCTTCCTACATAACTCTGTCACTTTTCCTTTTAGCCGCCCTCTCTTACGCCGCTTACAACGAGAATTTTGCTCGAGAGTTGGTCGGTCCTGCTGGAATTTCATATTGCAAGCAATCTGACCAGCTTGCTCTTACTTGCGGTCCTCATTGTGAGAAAATGAAAGCTAATGGTTACAAAACTCTCTTCGCAGAATTACTTCCTAATGGTCCTGTAACTGCTGAGGCTTTCAGTATCTTCTATAAAGCTCCAACAAATCAAGTTATCGTCAGCTTCAGAGGAACCAACTCAAACCTCCAGCTCATGGCCGAGTTCTTAGGTGGAATTGGTGCGGTTTATGACCTCCAGCCTGGTTTCCCTGAATTTAGAGTCCTCTCCTACTTCTATAACAAATACAAGAACACCATCAGATCCACACTCTTCAAGGACCTCAATATCGTAAAGGCTAAATATCCAACCGCCTCGTACGTAATCACTGGTCACAGTCTCGGTGGTGCCTTGGCGACTCTTGCCTCCTTTGATTTATCAAAGAGTGGAATGATCCCTAAAAGCAAGATGCAGCTTTACAACTTTGGAAGTCCTCGTGTCGGAAACTACGAATTCGTGACAGCGCTTATGAAGGAAGGATTCCCGATCTATAGAATTGTGAACTCAAGAGACCCTGTCCCTCATGTTCCTCCATGTTTGGGAGAGACCACCGGCATCACGGGTAAGTGCTCCAAGGCCCCACAAGGAAATAGTAAACTCTGGAGACCTTATCATATTGATCAAGAGGTCTTCTATCCAGACAACACAATGAGACCTGGACAATACAAGATTTGCTCCGATGAAGACTTGAAATGCTCTTTGGGAGTCTCAGTGGTAAAGTATGAAGTTAACACTCATTTGTGGTACTTCGGAGAAAGAATTGGTTGCCAAATCTAATCAATGAGTTAAGATATATCAAATTTGGTCGTAAAAGCAATTCTCTATGAATCATCTATCGTAGAGGCAGAAATTAGCACAACAATGAAAACTTTATATAAATATGCTTGAGTAAATTGAACCAATTGAACATAATCATTACATGAATAAAGTTTCTCTCATTTTTTCAAATCAAAACCAGTGGGCCTCAGGGCCTTCGAGTTGAACATATTTTCTTCACTATCGTGAACTCAGTTTTATGAAATGCGTCAGCTAGGTGTAGATGCGGTTGCTCGGATTTTAATGGATTTTGTAATCGTTCGGAAGTGATCTAATTGAAGTAAATGGTTCGGGTGCGAATTTTCCGTATAAATAGTCTAGAAACCAAATGTTCAACGATCTCTACGGCTTCAAGACATCCTTTCATATTACTCATCATTTACGTGCACTTAAGCAGTATTTAGATCCCTCTTCCATAGAAAGAGCGAATTTTAGAGCTGAGCAGCTCGCAAATCAAAAGTTCTGTTGTTAAGAAGAATCACGATAACTCTCGAGAAGTCAAGAGACCGTCAAATTATAAGGAATGAAATTAGAGCTCGCATGGCTGCGCTTTCTGTAGGAGCCATAATTTTAATTAAACCAAGAAAAGCTATCATTCCTAATCCACAGTTAGACATTTGCAAGAAATATTGAGCAGAAATTCAAGAAATTTTGAACAAAAATCCAAGACGGTCTATTTACTCATTGTTGAGGCAAAAAGACTTGGGTACGCTAATCAACACTCATGAAAACCGAAAAATGAACAAAAGGACGCAGCTTTACAGTTCGAGAGATCGCTATCGCAGTACTTATTAACAATATAGCCGTTCGATGTGGACTGAGCTGAAGAGGCCAAAAAACCAAACAGAAGTAAGGAAAAACAGCTTCAAGAAGAAGGCTACTCGATGCTATCAGATCCTGTCAAAAAATTATTTAAGTCAAGACTTCCAAAAAATAATAAATTAACAATTTCACTTTTTTGGTTTCTGTGTTCTTAGAAGTAGAATAACTTCGAAACCAGTAAGCCAAATTATTAATTTGCTCTAATTCTGAACGTTACATAGTGTGCCTAAAACTTCTTCCTCTCAAGCTATGAAATAGCAAGAGCTATGCTGATATTATTTTAATTTAAGCCCTAGAGATTGCTTCACTTCAGCTATGCGCTTTTGTTTATTTTTCAAATTCTGGCTTGCAACTATCGATCCTCTGTAAGCGAATCACCTCAGATCTAGTTTCCTAATTCATGGAATGGGTTATTAAGTACCAATTCGAGCTTTCTCATCGTAAACCTCATGAACAACTCGAATCGAGGTTTGATAAGGCAAATTCGGTTATTAATACTAGTTTTTCGTACTATATATATTCAAAAGAGGATTATACTAGATCTCTACCGACGGAGCGACTTTAGTAGATCTAAATTTCACCCTAGGGTACCACGGATATTCTCATGGAAGACAATGAAGCCCTGAGTTCGTTAACTTAGACTTAAATAGAATCCAGAATGTTCTGGTGAACGAAGCTTTAAAAATTCTAATTACAGCGAGATAATAAAACAAAAACAATTTTTGCAACCATTTGTAATTAATATTCATGATTATTTCAAAAAAGCGGTTTATAATCTCTCCGTTCGAAAAGTTTCAGGAGTATTTTTGATCCAATGAGCTGATCATTATTAGGTACGTCATATTTCAGGTTCTTTTTTTTTTAAGCATCTAAATTCTTCGACTGTAAAATCAAAAACAGTAATATTAAATAGTTTCTTGAATGAAAGCCAGGAATATGCCCTTGACAGAGGAGAAGAAGTTGGTTAGCCAGAACAAAGAGGCTAAGAAAACATTTATCTTGAAACTCTACGACATCGTTGAAGTAAACCATTCTGATTTGTCGCTGTTCTTATCTTCCAAGGACCCTAATAACTCTGAATACATTAGCTGGAGTGCTGATGGGCTGTCCATCTTGCTGAAAGACCAAAAGTGCATTTTGGAGAATGTGCTCCCCAAATATTTCTTTCTAACGAGCTATCACTCTTTCTTAAGGCAGGTAGCATTCTATTGATTTCTTAGACTTGATTAGTCTAATATCACCTTGATAGCTCTGCTTTTATGGTTTCAAGAGGGTGAAACGTTGGGAAAGGGGTGGCAGTTATGATTCTTATTCCCACCCTCACTTTTGCAGGGGAAGAAGGTCCTTAAATCCAGCACATCCCTCTTCTTTACTATTTTTCTTATGAAAATAAATAGGGACATGCTTGAATTAATTACGAGGAAGAAGGCGCCTAGCAGGAAGAAAGAAGAAGAACAAAAACCCTGGGTCACCAAACAAGAATTAATTATGGTAATTCGAATAAAGACTCAAATTTAACCTTTTAAAAGACAAAACAAGAAGAGTGTCAACTCATGGAGAAAATAGGAGAAACTCGCAGAATTATAAACAAGCTGATGTATGAGAACGATGTCCTCAGAAGAGTCATCGGAAATTTACAGTAAAATCAGCTTGCCATTAAATTAAGACCTAATCCGAAAAGAATTAGAGCAAGAAATTTCCAAAATTCCAGTATCGGTTCTGGCAATGTACCCCCGTACGAAGGGATGGCGACTCAGGACTCACGCTATTCCCAATATTATTTCTTTCAAACGCAAGGAAATAATACTCAAGGTTTCAATCAGAATCCCTCCATTATACAGAGATTTGAACCAACGAATAATACTTACAAGGTCAGTGTAAATTTATTTATAAAAATTTTGATTCTATTTCATCTTAGATTGACATGAAAGCTCCCTTAGAGCATAGCTGCTATGCTAATACTTGGATGAGTTCCAAGACTTTTGATAACTCACAGACTTCGGCTGCAGGTCAGGGTAGTGAGCTCATCATGCCTTGTGATAGTATAATAAGAGAGGGAGTTTCTGTCATACAGAGCCAAATGGGAGACGGATTCTTTGAAGATGAAGGAGAATATACTACTCAATTACCAGCGAATGAAAACTGGCTCTGATAAAGTCTCAGATTTGATCCTAAACTATTGACGGTATAATTAAGTTTTCCTATCGGGAGATTCGCATAGTTAAAAAGACACTGTCCTTTGAGTTAGTTTGAGTAATTTTTTCTATTAGCCGAAACAGAAAAAATCTTACATCTTCCACCATGATAATGAGCGGAATTTTTGCGTTCTCTAATTTATTATTCGTATTACTCTCTTAGTGGCTGTCATTGCCTTTTTTGATAAAAATGACCGTGTGCTTCTTGAGGCTTGCTTAGTAGAAAGTCAACAATGAACAGAGAGAAAAGGAGAAACTGAAGAAATTATTTTGCTATTTAAGGAATTTCTCAACTTATTTTAAATTAATCATGACACGTGACTCTCCTTGAATTAAAAATATGCAAAAATGAAGTATATCTGTCTCTCCTATTTGTTTTCTTCAAGGAATGAGTCTACATCCATAATATTTCGAGCATTTCTCAGACATAGAACATCGCATTCACATACACAGACGTTGGCTTTTATTGAGCGCCCGATAAAAAAAGTCGCACCCACAAACTCTGAAATTAAAATGATATCTCAAACATTACAACAATACTAACTCAAATAGAACCTTTCCATACTTTCTGTGAAAGAAGTGATTGATCATTTGCTCGTACAGCATCATTATTGTTGTTATTCAATTGAAAAGCTTCTATTCAAGAATTCGTCACTAACAAAGAAATTTGAGAGTGATGGTCAACTTTATCTCCAAGTTACATATATTAGTTTTCATCGAAGCTGAATATACTATCTCCATTAGCCTGTAATCTATCGCCTCGAAACTCATCAGTCATTTAAGCAGAGCTTCAAGAAGATCAATTTTTCGAAAAATATTCAACATTTTTTGAATAGCAAAGAGTTATGGACACTAAATCATGTTCGATATGATATGCCTTCGCAATTATCACCTGAAGAACACTGTTCTACTATATTTGTACTATTCCAATCAAAAATAACCATATTCTGAATAAAAAACTAAAGTAGATCTAGCTAACGATATCTAAACAATGCAAAAGTACCAAAAAAATCTCAAAGAAAGATGGCTATTTAAATTTCCTTAGAATCTAACTTAAATATTTATTTCAGTCGAAATTTTTACAAATAGACAATTAATTAAAATTTCTGTTTTTTTGATCAAACATTCTTAGAACCATCCTGGATTCGAAACCAGTAAGATACTCATCGTGCTCAAAATTAATTTCTACTTCTTAGCGTTAGATCGAGCCTGAGAAAATCCTTCCTACAACGCTCCAAAGCAAGGGTTGGTCGCGATACAAGCGCTTAGAGCATGAAATTTGAGAATTACATCACGCAAACTTAATATTTTTGTTTTTTTGATACAACACTTTGGAAACTCTCACTTGCACCTTATGGAAGCCGGTTCGGATCCAAATTTCCTCTAACAGAAGGAAGAATTACTCAGGATTAAACAGAGCTTTTTCAAAAAGTAAATTTAGTTAACGGCCCAAATTACATATTATCATCAGAATTCTAACTTTTCAATATTAGCCTTCCTGTGCGTTTTTCTAAACAGCTTAAGACGAGATCTACGGTGGAGGAACTAGTTTCAATAGGCACCATTTCATGAATTAGTGCGAGATGAGACGACGATTTAGGGACTCAAATCCATTTTCTCATTTAAATTTGTTAATTGACTTGAGAAGTTTCTACTGAAAACTGATGAAAAAATTTAATAAATCTTCTGATAAAACTATAACAATTTTTAATGCCATATCTCTCTAATAATCCAGTCTATTATAAAAAACTGACCATATTCGATTCGCACTTCGTAGAAAATTCGCTTTATTTGGATATCGTAATATCCTTCGGTCTTTGAGATCCGTACCTTTCTAAATGCCATTTAAATTCCCGTGATTCCTAACTATAAAAACAGTAATTTAAATAATTTCTTGAATGGAAGCCGGTAGCATGTCCTCGATAGAGGAGAAACTGTCGAGTAAACCCCCAAAAGACTCTAGAAAACAGTTCATTTTTAAACTTTATGACATCGTCGAAGTAAGCCACTCTGATTTGTCACTCGACTCTGACTATTTTAATCTTCTTTAGGACTCTAATAACTTTGAGTACGTCAGCTGGAGTGCTGATGGGTTGTCAATCTTGCTGAAAGACCAAAAGCACATTATGGAGAAAGTGCTGCCCAAATATTTCTCCCTGACGAGTTATCACTCATTCTTAAGACAAGTAGCATTCAATTTTTTCTTGGGCCTGCCTTATCTGATATCGTCTTCATAGCTCTGTTTTTATGGTTTCAAGAGGGTGAAGCGTTGGGAGAGGGGTGGCAGCTATGATTCTTATTCCCACCCTCACTTTTGCAGGGGAAGAAAGTAAATAATCCATTGAGTCTCTCTTATTTAAACTACTTTTGCGACAGAGACTTACTTGAATTGATTGCACGTAAGAAATCAAGGAGCAGGAGGCAGGAGGTGGAAGAATCGATGTCTGACAATAAGCAAGATCTCGTAGTAATTATTTGGGAAATTGCAAACTCTTAATCGTAAAAAGACAAAGCAGGAGGAATCGAGACTAATGGAAGAGCTGAATGTTGCGAAAGATATGGTAACCAAGCTGAGATATGAAAACGACGTTCTGAAAAGAATAATTGGGAGCTTAGAGTAAGAAGTCTCCTATTGCCTTAAATTGATTGATTTATCTGAAAAGGAATCAGGCAAGAAATTTCCAAAGCACATTTTATGGTCCTGGAAACGCCCCATCTTATCAAGATGCTTCGAACCAGCATTCCCGCTACTCCCAATATTATTTTCTTCAAACCCCACAGAATAGCTTTAATCAAAAGATACCTCTGCCTGTCTCTTGCATGCAGAGGTTTGAGCCGGTAAATAGCATCGGTACTCACATTTTCAAGGTAAGCGGATGATTTCAATCAATATTTGTTAATTTTACAACTTTAGACTACCAACACTACAGACCTGCCAGCACAGAATTGGCAAGCCGATAATTGGAATAACCTTAATACTTTTAACGATTCACAGGCTCCTTTTCAAAACCAGATTAATGAAGCCTTCATAGATCAAGAAAATACAGTAAGAGCCGTTTATTTTTCTCATCTAATTGTTTGTTAGGGTTTCCTTAGCACTGAAGTTTCTCCTACACAGAATCAAGTTGGAAGTGAATTCTTTGAAAACCAGGGAGAATTTGATCATTATCATTCAATTGGGACTAGTTTTCAAGGCTTCTTCAACTAGTCCTGGCGCATGTTAGACTAACTGTTTCTAATTTAACTGTTTAGCATTGGCTTTCAATTAGTTATACTTCGGTCATTTGTGTTTATTCATCTAACTGTTCCAATTAGCCGCAAACAGCATTCATAATTAAGTTGCTATTATATACTTCATTTTTTGTGTGATCTCTTATTACTCTCAATTTTTTATAGTGTTACTTGAAAAGATCAAAACGAATTTCGGACAGAAGATTCGATGTGCAAAAAACAGAAAATAAGTTCTATTGATTTGGTTCTTTGAAGTTTCATCTTAGCTTTGAATGAATTAGTCAAGAAATGTGCGATACTACAGTAAAATATAAAACAAACATAAAATCGGGTTCCGATAACCAGAAGTGTGCAAATCCATTTGAACATACCTCTCAAACTAATTGCTTCTCCATTATTAATCTAATTACGGCATGAAATGAACGAAGAGCGCACAGTTCTGATAGATCGATGGACTGAGATAAAAAAAATATTTTTACTTCTCACTGTCTATGCTCGCCCTCTCCTCACTGAAATTAACTTCTTGCCAAAAAATTCATAGGGACTTTGAACATGGAGAAGATTGTGCACATAAAAGTAGTAATCAGCTCTTATCTACGTGTAAGGATAAATTAAGGCGAAGATTTCGGTATTACAACTGAAACTCTGAGAGCCATGATGACAACTGCTACTTCGAGTCATCAAGCAAGCAAGGGTCTATTTGTCACGTGGTGATTGTTGAAATGCTTGTGCGCCATGAAGAATGAAACCCCTTTAAAATCAACGACAGACTTCAGCTGCCAATGAGAGAAAGTTAGTAGATTCCGTGGGTGTTTTATTTATTAACTATTATTTAAGCAAAACCTGAAGTTTGCAATATTTGTTCGGGACAACATATAAACATTTTGAACAGAAAACCCCCTAATTATACATAATGTTCGAAAGATCTCTTGAAATCATTATGTAAGGAAGAAATGTAGTTTATCCCTCATAAAGGTCTTTAAGGCTCACTTGACAGGCAAGCTTTGTAAATTCTAATATCTGACTCTTCCATTCGATAACCCATTGCTACAAAGACAAATCACGCACCAAAAAACAAAAATTATCAAGAAAGAGATTTGTAGTCTCCGTGATTCGCTAGCAAACTGATAATTTAAGGTTTTTTTTTTTTCTTATAAAAATAATCGATTAAGCTATCACTAATTTATGTGTTCGTAGAATCACGAAGTGTTCGAATTCAGTAATTCAAATTTTTTTGTAATAATAGTTAATTTACTGCTTCTGGGCATTAAATTAGGTTCAGATAAAAACTTCTATAGCGTTCTAATAGGAGAGAAACTACCTGCCTAAAGGTACATGGAATTCATTTTATTCATTTTGCTGAGTTCAATTCATTTCTTGATCCTTTAGGACCTATTTTCAGCTTTTGACGCTTGATTCTACAACGGATTAAGAGAGCTTAGTGCAGTTTAATTTTCAGGGCCTAGGACTGACTCAATGATAGGTACGGACTTCATTGCAGTATTAATTCATAAGTTTGCTTAATTCTAACTTCTTCGTTATCGATATAAACATAGTAGAGTTCTTCTACCAATCGCTACGTTATCTTTGCCTCAGATCACAAATCAGATCCATACCTTGAATTGCAAGGCTAAAGCTCTGAATAATGTCTGGTTCACGAGTCTCCATTCGTGGATTCTTTGAATAACGAGCGTTGACACAGAGAATATTCTTCAAAGACCCCTGTTAAAAACAATAAAAATTTGAGTTGCTAATAAAACAAGAATAATTTTTAGGACCATTTTTTATCATTATTCATTTTTATTTCACAAAAATAGTTTATTAGATGTGGGATTAAAATCTTCGGGAGCCTTTAACTCCCATTAATTGATTTGGATTTTGAGTACGTCATTATTCGAAGCCGAAGTTTTTTAATTCCTTCGGGGTCTATGAAAAACAGTAATCTAAATAATTACTTGAAAAAAAGCCTATAATATGTCCTGCATTGAGAAGACAACATCTGATAAACTAACAAAAGAAACGAAGAAGCAGTTCGCTTCGAAGCTTTACGACATTTTGGAGGTAAATCCGTACCATTTGGTGCCTGGTCTCAATTGTCCCGACTAATAGGATAATAATAATCACGAGGCCATCAGTTGGAGTGCTGATGGGCTATCGATTCTGTTGAAAGACCCAAAGCAAATTTTAGAGAAGGTGTTCCCCAAATATTTCTTTATTACAAACTACCACTCTTTCCTCAGACAGGTATGGTTATTCTACTTGCTTTAGTTGATATCATCCTATTAGCTCTGTTTTTATGGGTTTAAGAGGGTAAAGAGATGGGAGAATTTGAGCAAGCATGACAGTTATTCTCACCCTTATTTTTGTAGAGGAAGAAAGTAACTAGATCGAACCCTTTTTTCATATTTTCTCACTTATTTATAAATAGGGACCTACTTGAATTAATTACAAGGAAGAAGCTAAAGAGCAGGAAACAAGAGGAGGAGGCACAAGGAAAACTGGCTGAGAGCCAAAAATTAATGATAGTAATCTTTGAAGCAATATAAAATTACAACTAAATAAGTCAAAGCAAGAAGAGTCTCGTCTGATTGAGGAACTCAATGCTGCTCGAGGCCTTATCAATACGCTGAGCTATGAGAATGAAAATCTGAAACGAGTGCTGAAAGATTTTGAGTAAAATACCCCCTTTTCTCGATTTGAATTAACGTTCCGAAAAGAAGCCAGGAAAGAAATTTCCAAAACGCCTCTTATCAGTCCGGATTTGTCCCACCGAACCAATTGATGGCGCATCAGGGGCCTTGCTATCCCCAGTTCTATATTCCTCCAGTACAAAGGAATAATTTTGAGAATATAAATCAAGTCCCCGCTTATACGCAAAGGTTAGAGCCAACCGCTAATTTAAAGGTTTCTATTGATTTTTCCCCTCGGTTTTGGTGACGTTTTATGTAGACTGCTCCCAAAGGGTTCACAGAGCAGAGGTGGCCGAGCAGTAACTGGGATAGTTGCAACACTTACGATGATCAACAGATGACTTTTCAGAACCAAAATAGCAATGAAGGCATCGATTCTTTAACACAGAGAAATACGGTGAGACTAACTTTATGCTTGAATTAATGTCCAATAATAGGAGTTCATAAAAGAGGCCCTTTCTCAGAATCAAGTAACAGATGGATTTTTTGAGCTTGAAGATAAATCTTCCGAGGCGTTACTACCCAAAGGAAATTGGTTTTGAAGATACCAGGCAAAAAGCAATAAGCAATAAATTATAAGAATTAGTTCTACGATCTCATATTCGGGAACACATATAGTTTGACTCAACCCTTTTATATGCATGTATTACTCCTTTAAGCATTTATAACTTTCGAATGATGTGATCGACAATCAGAATTATCATTTGGTTAGTTATGAAGGAGATTCTGAAATACCCTTAAATACTACGAACTGCATAAATTTTCGACTTAGAAGAGTTCCAAAAGTGAGGAAAGACTGAAAATTCGTGTTTTTGAATAATTAGATTGCACAACATCAAAGTAAGTCTCTGATTGAAGAAAGAATGATTGTTCCTATGAATTACCCTTCTATTTCAGATCTAGTAGCATGCATAAACTACTTCCAAAACTAATTGATAACAAAGCAATGGATCAAATATTATTCAGAGAAAGAAACGTTTTTGTGCTGAGTAGTCCTATTTTCTTCCCTGAATTCATCCTATGCGTCAACAATTAGGGTCTCATGTACATAAGAAGCTCTTCTAAATGTAAGTAGGAGTCGGAAATAACAATTCTGAGAGGGATAAAAATTCATCGAAGCATCCAACAATGTAGTTGATCTATTGAGGACAATTATCACAGTCGTATTGCGAGTAACTATGATCAAGAGATTAGCTCTCCGATGTGGCTAGGCATGAAGGATGCTATTCAGTTAAGAAAACACCTGAAATAGACAATGAGAGAGAAATTTAGGAGCATTAGAAGATAGTTGATTTGCAAACCATGATTGTTAAGCAGATTGGAATAAATAGCTCTATACAAGACTTAATCTCTTAAAACCTGTTAAAGATTGTATGATTGAACCAAGCACTTAGCATGACTAACTATTTCTCTCTCGAAATTATTTCTCAATAGTAGCCAATGGCTATTAATATAATCCCAATCGACATTTCTTTCTGTTGTTTTTGCAGTGAGGATTGAAAGCAAAGCACTATCTAGAAACAAAGGATGTCAAAGAAAGAGTGTCTTTGCGTTTAAAGGTTTTAAGACCGCAGAAGAACTTTATTTATGAGCAGTTTTGATAAATAATTAAATAATCCTTCTTTTTATTTGATAAAAAGTTCTTAGAACATGTGTGCTCGAAACCAGTATGTTAACTATTCACCAGGCATAAAAGTGATATTTGAGGCGTTACATAAGCTGGAATTTCCAATTCCGCTGAAATCACACTAACCCAAACATTACCAGGTATGCGGTGTGCGATAGGCGAAAGAAATGTAAAACCTGTATCTTTGAGTAAGTTTCACATATCAAACCTCAGTTCTGATTTAACTTTTTCCCATTTTGTCTTTCGAGGAAACTGAGCTTTGCTCATTACTAATCTAACGACTTTTTTCTAATTATGAGTTTTGTAACCACCCAATCTTAGTCTACTCCTCTCAGAAATGGGCCAAGCGGTGCTGGCCCTAATAATTCTTTCCTTTCTCAATATATAACCGATCCCAACGCTTCGTTTACATGTCAGGAACTCAAAATAAACTGGAATTATTGTGAAAAAGTAGAATGACCCTTCGGTTCAAGACTTCTCATTCATAACTGATTGAATACGAATTGCTGAGTTTTAAAAACATTCTCATGAGAAGCTTCTTTAATAAAAGTCAAATAAAAAATAGAAATTCTAATATCTTATGGTTCTAAGATTCATTTTTAATAAAACCTGTTTATATCATGTTATAATGAAGAATTCCGAAATATTTGAGATTTTGATGATCCATTCGTGTTTATGAGACACGAACTTTTTTACTGAATCTCGGCTTTCGAAGCATTTAAATTTCTCCAGCTGCTGAGTGACAATAGTAATTTAATTAATCTCTTGAATGGAGGCCGAGAATATGTCCTACGTAGGGAACCTCTCTAAGAACCAACCAAAAGAGGCTAAGGCTCAGTTCGTGCTGAAACTCTACGAAATTGTGGAAGTATGTCACTTTGACTTGCCTCTTGAGTTTCTTTCCCCCTTTCTTAGGATGAGAGTAACTTCGAGTACATCAGCTGGGATTCCGATGGGCGATCGGTGTTGTTGAAGAATCAGATTAAAATTATGGAGAAGGTGCTCCCCAAATATTTCACTCTGACGAGCTATCATTCCTTCTTGAGACAAGTAATACTGTTTCTGTTCGTTTGGTTAGTCTAACATCATACCATAGTTATGTTTCTATGGGTTCAAGAAAGTAAAATTGTGGGACAATTTTCGCAAGTACGATTCTTATTCTCATCCTCATTTCCGCAGAGGAAGAAAGTATCTCAATCTAAAGCGTTCCTCCTCTGATTCATAACTATTTTGCTAATAGGGATTTACTTGACTTGATTTCAAGAAAGAAACCGACTAGAAAGATGAGTGGCGAAGGAGAACAAATGCCTATAAATTCGCAGGAATCAGCCAAGGTAATTAGTATTGAAGTACCAAAATTTTATACGATAGAAGGGACATCAAGAGGAATTCATGTTACTTGAGGAGCTAGGCATTGCAAACAAATTGATAAGCAAACTGAGATATGAGAACGATGCCTTGAGAAGAGTTCTTGTAAATTTCGAGTAAAGTAATCTCCAGGGACTTGTACTAATTAATATTGGAAAGGATGAAGGCAAAGAATTTTCAAAATACGTCCTGCCCCTCTGGAATTGACCCGGTCTATGGACATATGTCGAACATATCTCCTCAGTACTCCCAATACAATTTTCTGCAAGCCCAAAGCCATCAATCTATTGAAAACATAAATTCTACCCCTTTGGACATGCAAAACTTTGCATTAACTGATTTTCAGGTAGTTAAAATTAGTTATACTCTCAATTTTTGGGGCTTACCTTTCGGATGATAGACTAGTACCCAAGTTCCTGTGGAGAAGTATTGGACAACCAATGATTGGAATGAATTCAGACCTATTGACAACTCATACGTCCCTATTGAAAATCAGAGCAGTGAGCAAGACAGCTCGTTTATAAATCCAGAGAATATCGTAAGCGTGGTTGAATTAATTCTTCGGCTAATTTTTAAAGGATCAGAATCGAGCTTTGAATGAGCTTTTTGAAGTCAGAGAACAGCAAGAAAATGCAGATACTCATTCTCATAGCGAAGATTGGTTTTATTACTTGACAAATCACATGTAGACAATTGAAATAATAAATGTTAGCACGTATCTAATAGTATTAAAATTTCGTATAGCATGACTCCCATGATATAAATATTCCAACTTATTATGTTATTATATTAAATTTTCACGCATTAATAACCATCTAACGTATTAAATTGAATTTCGCAACGTGAAACCAATACTCTCCCATAATATTAGCATTGCTACTAGAATTTTCGCATGTAATAGCAACTTACCTTGAATAAAGTAATGCGGAAATGACTTCTTAAAATTAGTTGAGGTTGATTCTACTGAAAAGTAATTCGATAATGGCTAGTGTTACATTCTTATTGTGGCTGAATTATATATATATGATAATAGATTACATTGCAGTTTCCAATCGCCAAATAACAACAGATAAAATAACTTCAAATTATCATTACATTGGCATTAACAAAGAAATACATCATGTTTTGATAATAAGATATTTCACAGGATAATACCAAGAGGCAGTGGATCCTCGCGAGTACAGGGACATTCATGAGTTGCAGTCATATCTCTGGATCCTTGCTGATTTAATTCTTGAGTTGACTGAGGACCATGAGTCATTGAAATGTGATTCTCAGTGTTAGCTGTCGAGATCGGGATACTGACTTGTGATGGCATAACCTTATTTGCTTTCAGTCTCTCAAATTCAACCATCGTAACTTGTTGACGGCACTCCGGACATATCTAACAGATAAAGTTACATCAAACGCACCTCTTTTCGGTTACTTCATTTTGCTCAAACCATTTTTCAATGCATTTGGCATGGAAAATATGCTTGCACATCGGAATTTCTCTTATAATCGAATCCATTTTAAACTCTTCTAGACAAATCGCGCATTGGCTATCGTTCATCGTTTACAAATCAGAAAGCGTTGGAGAGAGTTACTTTGAATGATACTGATTTGGAATCTGAGCATATAATGATTTAGGCATAAACTTGTCGAATTCTTCGGCAGTGAGAGCCTGCTTTAACGTCTTTCTCTGTAGATAACTATAAATAATGAATTATGGTGCAATTATACTGTATCTTGGGCGTTCTGAGTGTTAGGTTGTCTTGGAAAAAGTTCTATTAATATTAACAGAGAAATAGGTGGTCACAGAGAAAATACTACGTCTGTAACATCTTTGCACCAAACACATGAAGATGATTAATGACACTGTAAATGAGATCAGAACGATTACGGCGGTCGACGTATTATTCCATCCTGCTTTTTGAGCACTGTTATCAATGTGAACTTCATTCATTATTTGAATTTAATTTTCTTTTCATTATTCTGGAAGTTAGCGGGTTCAACAACTTACCAATTAACTGGTTAAAAAAGTCGATTCTCACAAGACTAGCTGAATTTCATCATTCAGTGCTTGAATCTGTTTTTCTTCGAGGTACACAAGCTCAGCTTCGCTTTAGAGAAGAATAATAAACCAAGCTGGTACCTTTGGCGAGAGAGCTTCTTTTTGTTAGTTTGAATTTAAGAAACAGCATTCAGTAAATCAGGTTTAATTTTACTGATTCAGAAACGAATATCGTTCCAACTTATGATAAAATTAATTTAGGAAACAAAAACATCTAACTAATCGCATTGAGCATGATGAGCGGCTTAACAAAAAAGAATCATACAGAAAGAAGAACTAAACTCGAGCAGGAAATAAATTCTATTCATAAAAGAAAAACACCTTCAAAAGTTATACTAAATAATCTTATATATCATGAGCTGAAAACAGAAAATTATGAATTTATGAATGTGAGGGGTTCAGACAGAGCCATAAAGTGCCAATACCTTCGTGTTAAGAAGTCAAATATTTCTCTTGTAATTCAAGACAACGAATATACACATGTGCTTATCAAGCAGGTGGATCAGTAACTGTCGCCTGAGGATTCTCAGAATGAATCCTGGGAATAATTTATTCAAGCCTTCTTTATTTAAATTTGCGGGTGTTTTGTCAATTTGAGTGTCTTTCTTCCTGTAATACAATAGTTTCTCCAGAATTTCAATTGAGCGCTTGCGCTTTGAGTAAGAGGTTTGATTTCATCTATGCTCATAAGTTCTCGATTATTCTCCGAATTCATTTCAGTAAATGATGAATTATTGCTCCTAATGATACTTAACGAGAATGGTTACCTTAAAAGTGAAGTAGTGATGAAAACAAAGCCAATACAAATTATGAATTTTTGCTCTAGCCCTAGATGCATGTCATCAATTTACATTCACATTAATTATTGCTCAGTCTCCTTTAAGAAACGAGTGGACATTCTATATGGATTAGGGAAATCGGAATTATTTCCGGGAAAGCCCTAACAGAATTAGCATGCCCAAATTAATTGAGATTACCGAATATTCTTGAAATGGCAAAGCTTCTTGTTCCTGATCTCTACCAAACCACCGAGAAATATCACGATTAAGAGGTTCGTTCATGAAATTAACCCCGCTTGGCCTTGAAGTCTCTTGAAATTTTTTCTGTTGAAAGTTTAACAAAAAAGAGCAATAATAATTCTTTTTTTACCTGATTCATATTCATTTCAGCCAATCCCTCCCAGTTACCGTCTTGTAAGTGTGAGTTATTCTTTTGTGCAATCTGACAATGATGTGTGCCATTTTCCATTCCATATTGAGAGCCATAGCCATAGCTATAACCATTGTCACCCCCACAGCCGAGATGTTTTCTGGTTTCTATCTCCCTTATTAAATTAATTAGATTGACTTCTAGAAACTCAGAAGCTATATTACTTGTATCGCTCCATTACTTTTCTTAGAAAGCCATTTTCGTATTCCAGTTTCTTGATAATTTCATGACATAGCTCGAGCTCGTGATGGAGCCGTCCCTCTTCTCTCGCCTTTGATTAAGTGTAAAACAAAATAGCCAACTAACTTAGACCGTACCAGCTTGAATGCTTGTGATGTTGTCGTCGTAGTTGCTTCCATTTCTCGGGCTGGTTGTTCGTGCTTGGGACCATGTGCTTTTTTTCTTGTGATAAATCCAATCAAATCTCTAAAGTCGATAAAAATGAATATTTTAAGACTCTAGAGGAAGTCACTTACCTTCGTCCTTGGCGGAAGTTAGGATGTTGGTAGCCGCAATATTTTCCCATGATCTCATAGCGACTAACCTTCTTGAACCCGTAGAAGCAAAACTGTTGTTGTGAAATAAGATCTTAGTATTCAACCAATGAAATGCTACAAATATTTGTTACCTGTCGAAGAAAGGAGGCATAGTTCGTCAAACTGAAATATTTAGGAAGCACCTTTTCCAGAATTTGCTTCGGGTCTTTGATCAAAAGAGCCAAACCGTCAGAACTCCAGGATATGAATTCCGAATTGTTTCCATCCTAATATAATAACTAAAACTCCCTCTAGAAGAGCAAGCAACCTCTAAGATATCATAGAGCTTCGTTACAAATTGATTCTTGGCTTCTTTCCCGAGCTTGTTGGAATCGTTATTAGTATTACAAGCCATTGTATTGTGTTTTCCTGTTTCGAATTAATTAATATACACTTTCTGGGAGATTGAGAAAAAATAAAGAATTGTCTGGATTCAATTAAAATTTAGCTCCCGAAACCTCAGTTAATTAGTTTCTGTTCTAGAATTAATTAGAACGCTGAACTCCGAATGTTTTCGAACAGGTCTATAGATAAAAAAATGTGGTATTCAAAAATCTATAAATTTATCAGAATTACGCAAATGTTGCCGACTTTGCATTGGAAATGCACCCAAATTTAGTGCCAATTGGACGGCACTTAAGAATATATAAATAACGCGAGAGAGATTGCTATGATATGCCCATAGAGAAAAACACAGCAGAGATATTCCTACCTATGTTAACTAAACTGATATATCTCGAGTCTTACGATCTTCTTTATTGTACGCCTTCGAAGTTCTTTGATCCATGTATAACAGAAAATTACAGCGACTGGCTCTGGCTCTTGTAATTAGATCCTAATTTCATGCGTACTTGATCACGACCTTAAAATTTGTTTGCTTCGATAATTAAGAAAAGAATTAGGTTTCCTGTGTGATAAAATGAAAAGAGCTTGATATCTCAAAGTAAACCTATTATTCATGCCTAGTTCATAAAGAGGGTCTTTTGATCATGACAGGCCAAGCAATCCGGTATTTTACCTTTTGCTGACACCGAAAAAATGCCATTTGCCAAGAACTATTCATGAAAGACTGAATTAACAACTATGGAATTCTCGAACTTGAATCAATAATATGGATTTTTGAGCGACTTCAATTTTCGTGTTCTGTGTTCCTCAAATAGAAGAGAACAATTTCTTTTGTTTTCAGTAGGCATTTTACTCAAGATTAAAATATATAGAACTGTTCCTCAGATATAGAAATAAAACGAAGTTGCTGTAATTTCCAAGCCGCATATGCTAACGGTCGAGACCAGAACAATCTACGTTTGACGGAGCAGCATATCGTCTCGGCAGGGAAGGATGATGTAATAATGCAGAGAGAATTTTGGCAATGTCAGCTTATTACGAACAAAGTATGAAATAAAGAACAGATTGATTTTCTATCTAATAGTGTCCGGATAAAGCTTACCTTCTCCGGAAATATCATTGAAAGAGCATTTAGTGTTAGAATACTGTGAGGATATAAGATTGATTTTTGATGCAGCTTTTGGGTAATAGGTAGAGTTGGCTAAGAAGCCAGATAGAAATTTCCGGGATGCGCAAAATGAACGAAATATTCTTGTTTTTTAGTTTTACACTAATTTTGATGAAACTTTTTTGTTAATGCTCGCTTCCTTTCGCCAGTAATGCGAGACAACCTCCTAATATTTTGAAGGGGTTAGTTTGACAACTACTTTTAGAAACTTCATGGTATTTACAACTAAATACTGGTCATAATTGTCGTTACGGCTTATTTTCTCTATGTGTTGACATTTCCATGTGTCTTCATAAAGTGTTCCTCGACATGAGTCTTATCCTTTTTTGCTTTTTTATCATATTTATCAACGTTTTTGGATAAAGTGGCAGCAGCACTCCGACAGGCAAGGTGACCTTGAAGTAGGTAACCAGGTTGATGATTTCTTGATTTCAATTTCAAATTAGCTACTTCACTAAATAACACAAGAACAATAACAGTGAATGTCAATAAACTCTGCAAATCATCGAGCAAACGTATTGAGTAGTCGCTAATTCTCTTATCATGGGGACTTTTGGTAGTTACAATGAAAGAGAGTAACTCGTTTTGTGTAGTATTTTAGAGAGCAACATTACTGGGTTTCTTTGCGGTCAAACACGGGTCCAGCAAGCCACCTTCTTCGTATATTCAAACTAAGTCATAGCAACAATATTTACTCCATATCTATATTTCTTTTAAGTACTTCTTGGATGTGTATGAATTCTGTGCTGAAAATATGTTGGGGTATTTTCCGAACAAACGAATTAATCTGGTGAAAACTCTTCCAGCCAAATTCCACATACGCTGTTGAATTAATCGAATTTGGAAGAACAATTAAGTTTGTATTGATAATGTTTCTTACTGAAAGCAGGAAGCTTTGAACTGAAAACTCAAGTTTCTTCTCTAAATCATCGCAATTATACAACAAAGAGAGTGCTGTCTGAGAATAAATAGTTAGGATGCACAGTATAAGTAAATGGAAGCTATTGTTAAAAATATTATTCTACGTCAATTTACAATATCTTCATGCAGAAATTAGTATCATAGAGGCCGTGTAGAGAAGCTATTTGACGCGAAAACACCCAAATTAGAGTCTATTTGGCCTTGATTAGAAGTCTCTTATATAGTAAGTGATTTTTTGCAAACTATTAGACTTAGGATTCAATATATGCTGCGTAATTTGGATCTATTAATAATTTGCTCGTTGTGAATTATGAACGCAACAAACATTTTAAAAAAATGCAAAAACTCAAACTCAAATTTATAATAGAGGAAAAAAATTTGAAGGGATCGTAAGTAAATTCTGTTCTGAGACCATCTAGCCAAGCAATGTAGAAGAAAAAAAAAGGTGAAGTTAGTGCCATGAAAGCCTCGTTATTTCGAGATAGTGACTGGCTACACGTTCCAATTGTTCTAATGAATAACAAAATATCAATCTCAGTTCACCAGGGAAATACTTTACTTGCTTTATCGTGGTCTTTTCTCCAGTCAATTTCAATTTTAGCGGCGACATTGACATCGCGATATTCATACTTTTCGCCCGATTTAGAATGCGCTTAATTTCTTCGTCTTGAGCGTAGTCAATCGCGGTTTTTTTGCCATCAGATTTCTTCATCACGTCTGCTCCTTTCAAACAAAGCGTCCTTACGATTTGGACAAAACCACCCTTTGCAGCCAGCATCAATGGAGTTCTTTGACACTAGAAATAGAAAAACTATAAATAACTGGCTGCGATGATCAAATTTACAATATCTTCGGCATTGGGATCCGCGCTATATTGAATCAATAAGCTAACGAGTTCCAAATGGCCTCTTTTGACTGCTAAATGCAAGCCAGTTTGTCCCAAATCATCAAAATCGTTAACTAAATTCCTATTTGTCTCTAACAGCAATTGAACATCATCAACGTCACCATCCCTACATTTCTTCAGAAATTTTTCAGAAAGCTGACTTTCAAAGGGGCGCATGCTGAACATTTTCGCTTTGGCAGCCTAGATAATGACTAAGCTATGCAATAGCAGCAACTATAATTTACCTGATCCACAGTTATCTGCATCCTTTTCAATTTATTCGTGCAGTTTTTGACAGAATTTGCAAATCTTCTTTGCACAGTCAATTTGTACGTCTCCCCATTTTTCCGGTCAAGATCCAAACGAATATTCTTCTTGGCAGCGTTATAAGTCTGCTTCTTAATATCCATATTAAAGCTGGTCATATCTATCATTTTCCAATAGAAGTTATGAGCGTATTCCTCGAGTTCATCAGTCATTTTTTCCATAGAATCATTAAAATCTATGAGCTTGCAAGTGCTATAGGTTTCCATTTCCTCGGCAGTTACGTTGGGGTTGTCTCCTCGAGGGCTATCTGTTCTTCGAAATACTGGTTGTGAGTGATTATGAATTTCTTTAGGGGTCGTTCTTATGAGGCACTTTAAATATTTTTCTTTGTTTTGATAGAAAGGCGATTTTTTGTTAGGTTCTTTTGTAAAATATTCGTCGCTTTTAGCGATATCGCCAACGTTTTCTCGAACCTTCTCAAGGATGGCATCAAGATGAGTTGGATGTAAGCTGCTCTTATTATTTTGAGTACAAGCAGTCTGAGGACGTTCAACTCTGCGTGACAATTTGATCACACGTTGTGTCTTGGTACTCGGAGAATTGAGCATTCTAATGACATTTGAATCAAGTTGTTGTGAGGAATGGACTTTGTGGGTTTTCGCTGATGCTTCAAGCAAGCTTGAGGAACCGTTGATCTCATTTTGATTGAATTTGATAGGTGTTGTCTTTTTGAAATCTGAGTTAGAAACGTCGTCAAAATTCATGCTATTAAGGATTTCTCTTAGAGACGTTTGTGCTGTTGATGATGATGCGTGAGATCCATAATGGCGGCTCAAGCTTAAGATTGCTTCTCGTTTTTGCTTTTGGGTTGAGTTTTTGTGAATTGAAGTCGAAAGAGTACTGGAGCTTTTTTGGATAGGCAGCAGGTCTGATCGTATTGTATGGAGTTTTGGGGTCTTGGTTTGTTCGAGAGAGTCAGGAGGTAATTCATAACTTTTTTCATTCGTGTGAGAATTTAAGATCGAAGTTCCATGTATCCGTTTTTTCAGTGGAGTCATGAAATTGGTATTAAGAGGTGGAGTTCTAGTCCAATGATTATTTGTCAGACTCTGTTCAGTGTTGGAATATGTGTTTTTCATGAGGTTGTTGAGAGAGATCTGCGATCCTTCTGAGGTTGAGTACACAATGCAATAAATTTTATACCTATAATGTATTTTATTTAGATTAAACAAGAGAGATTTTTACGAAGCAATATTGCGATCAATTCGAAAGGGGCTTCAAAACCAAAAGGCAAAATCTTAGAAGTATTTAAGCTTTTTGCTATCCCTTCTATCTTGCATATATATATTGGAAACTCTATGTATTATGTATTACACTATTGGACCTTGATCTTTCTTTTTTCAATAAGCTCATCACCATCAAATCTACACACTTCAATTTGTGTATCTACTTTTGAATATTGAGAATTGGTTTAAAGTTGGAAGAAATGCAGACTATATTATAATTCGATTTCTTCTCAAGTATGAATTTTGGCTTGAGGCCATCTTTCTTTTAACGCATTTGCTCTCTAGGCACAAGAATAAATTGAGAGTAAAAGGAGGTGTTCTTGCTGAGTGCAATCGCTCCCTATGCACCGAGCTGCTGCTTGGTTAAATCGAGAGTGGCATTACTCTCTAGTTGTTGAATCTTCTCGGCAGTTTCTGTTGCGTTAGTAGATTTCCTCCTCACTTCATCAGATTCTTCTTGCTGATGTATAACATTAGCGTCTTGCATGCTGCTTTGGCAGTACGTTTCTGGTTCTTCGCTTAAAGAGATAGCGAGAATTGATTTAATTTATTGTCTGGTGTGGTTCTGATCAACACCACCAAAAAGAAAATATGAATTAAATACAAAGATTCCGAATCAGAGTCAATAATTTTGGGCAACTACGCAATTTCTACAATGATATTTAAACAAAACCCCCTTCAAATCTCAAGAAGGGCTTGAGATACTTCGGACTAGTAAATAGAGACGCACAATTATCTCATTTCACAAGAAGAGACTTGTAGTTCTTAGAATGCATTTCCAGTAATCTGGGTTTCTTCAAAACCATTTGCCTCACCTCAAATATATATCGTTGAAAATTGACAAACCATTAAAAGAATGCTGTTTTTTAGTCAATTTTGGAATCATGCTGGGTGTTTGAAGGGCTTTAATTTTACAAAAATCAGATTCGGCAAATTGATAGGCTGCTAAGAGAACCTTCAAGAAATTGCTGATGAATTCTAAACTAAAATTGCAGAGAAAACAACCCTGAAAATGCTAACGTCAGCTAGCATTAATTTACTAGCCCAAAACGGTTTTTACCGATAATTTCCATTCTCACCAAAATTGCTTTATTATTATGTGTAATTAAATTGAATTAATATAGATTCAAGAGAATGGACCGTTCAGACGACAGAGAGGCTTTTGTAGATGAGATAGCAAAGAACATCTACAAAGACCTTCCTTTTTCCGACCAAGAAAAGACAGCTTCTGCGCGATTTCAAAAGCTTGTCGAAGCAGCAAAGGATGAGAAAGCTGGCATCAAAGAAGATTTCCACTTTTCTCTCGCTATGCGATACAAGAAAGAGATGGAAGCCACTGAACTGTTTCAAAAGCTGAAGCAAATGCCTAAAGGAGCTCTGCTGCATCATCATCTTGTTAGTGAAATTGATCCTGAGTGGCTTGTTAAGAAGACTTACCAAGAGAATGTTTACCAAAGGTATGTTAAACGCGTAAGAACTGCTTCATCCAACGTCCTTGTGTTCACAAAGAAGCCAAAGGAAGACGATAAATTAGTCATTGGTTTGAGGAAAGATTTTGGAAACCCCGAAGAGTATGACGATTCTTTGAGAAAGACTCTGAGCCTTCAACCTCAAGAGTTCGATGCTGCTTTAAACAATTATGAAATCTGGAGGAAGTTCATATACACCAAATATTTCTTTGGGAATTCGCTCGTGAGCTACACCGAGTTCTTCAAAGAACATCTAAAACTTCTGTGTGAAAAGTACATTGCTGAAGGAGTCTATCGGTTTGAGACAAGGCACTGTCCAGGCTTTCTGAGAGATGAGAATGAAGAACCCGTGTCGATAGACAAAGAGGCACAAATTATCATAGAAGTGATTGATGAGGTGAAGAAAACTCACCCACATTTCAGCTTTGGTATCATCTGCGAGGTGTATCGATCGCTAACGAGTGAAGAGTTCAAAAAAAGGACTCATAATGCATACTATCTTAAATCTTTAGCCCCTGAGATTGTGGTTGGGTTGGATTTTGATGGAGACGAAGACAATTTCAAGCGTCTCAAAGAGCTAGCTCCTCTAATAAAGGAAGTTACGAAGGAATGCGAAGAGAAATACAAATGCACGCTTCCGTTGATACTTCATTGTGGAGAATCAATAATCTACTCGAATGAAAATATCATTGATGCTCTGATTTTGAACGTGAAGAGAATTGGACATGGGATAAATATCATTAAATATCCGTTGTTGATGAGTGAGCTCAAAAAGAGAGATATTTGCATCGAAATCAACCCGATCAGCAATCAAACGCTGAAGCTTGTTAGAGATCTTCGAATGCACCCAGCTGCCACTTATCTGAACAATGGTATGCCCATTGCAATCAGCGGAGACGATCCGACGACTTATAATACCTCTGGAGTTACCTATGACTTCTTTGTTGCTGTGCTCTCCTATGAATGGACACTGAAAGACTTGAAACTTGTCTGCCTGAATAGCATCCGTTATAGTGAGACCGACACGACAGAGAAGAAAAAGATGGAAGAGCTGTTCCTCAAGAATTGGCAAACTTTTATTGAGAGCTTATAATAATGAAACTATTAATATTGAGAAACTATATTAAAATGATTAAAAGGGATATATATATAATAATCAAACAGACTGAGAGAGCATCTTAAGAATTAAAAGAGACAAGCATAAACACCAGACACTAAAGATTCCTTCTTCATTTTGCGAAGAGGAGATGTTATTCGGTTATAAGAAAGAAAAAGTCGTGACCCAAGTCGGTAATCAAGCATGACCAATGTTGTGAGATTTTCTTTGTGACAGCAAAACCTTCATAGTTACACTTTCGCGTCTCTTGCTGATTGCTGATGAGTTCATAAACTTGTGACTTTCGGGTCTCGTCTGTAGGCTTCAGCCTATTGCCTAAAAAATAATCCTTTTGCTTTTTAACTTCCAAAGTTTCTCAGTGCTGGAAAATTGATCGTTGGGTCGTTGATCTCGAAAAAAATCCATTTTTCTTCTCTTTTTCAGCGAAAACTCAAAGGAAAGAAAACTAAGAGAAAGGTGGCTCGGCTACGATTTAATTTCATAGTGAATACTTTCTTCCAAAAAGAGAGAAATTTGAAATCAATACATTTTGAAATCTAGACTATAATCCGAAGAACTCATTTATTTCCCGTCCATAAGCTCGCTTTCTTGTAGAAGGAAAGAAAGCTCATTTTAACACACAACACATATTGATTTTTCAATAACTCCTATGCTCAATTCTTTCATACGATTGCATTTAATCTTAAATCTCGCTTCGGTAATCTTTCAAACGTGGATCCAGAACCTGCTGCTGAGTAAGGCAGGCGTTTTCGCTTGAAAATTCCTAAAAACAGAATAAATCCTTATTGAAGGACCGGCATTACAGAAAAATTCTGATGTCGTACATCTTGGTTGAACTGCCTCGCAACTGTGCTCCGAGTGGAATTATAAGCGTTCAAATCATTGTAAGTATATTGACATTGAGATTCTATTGTTCTACTCTTTTTCAAAGATAAGAAGCGAATATGTAGCTCGTTTACTGGATGGTCTGTCATTCCTTCCCACCTTATCCCTTGCGAAGGAAAGTTATGTTCTTGGATGAAGAGAGATGGCTGCAAATTATTCATGATTTTTTCTCCGGCATACTGTGAGCCATGACCAGGGTCAAGATAGCCATAATTTCTGTTCACCATTTCCCTTATTCAAACAAAAATTCTAGTTCTTAGGAACTCAAAAACCCATTTACCTATAACGCTCTGCCTGTTTTCTGAGAAAACCGTTTTCATATTCCAGTTTCTTGATGATTCTTCGACATAACTCTAGCTCATGAAGCAAACGTCCCTCTTCTCTTGCCTATTTATCAACCTTAGGGCAAAACGATCAAGTCTGAAAAATACGATCTTAAATGTTTCTGCTGGATTTGTTAGGGTTGTCATAGCGTGCTCTGACTTGGAGCTCTTTTTCTTTCTTGTGATCAATTCAAGTAAATCTCTTTCAAATGAAGAGCAATCAGCTGGGAGGAAAACTTGTAATTGCTGACCGTCTTCCTCTGCAGAAGTTAGGGTGCACATATCCGCTGTATTTTCCTGTGCTTTCATGGTAACACACCTTCTTGAACCCATAGAAACAAAACTATTATCAGCAAAGAAATCATTTTTTGTAATGATCAGAAAGGATAGTTCACCTGTCGGAGGAAAGAGGAATAGTTCGTCAAGCTGAAATAGTTAGGGAGGACTTTCTCTAAAATCTGCTTTTGATCTTTAAGCAGAATAGCTAATCCATCAGAACTCCAACAAATATAATCGGTATTATTTCCATCCTGCAAGCATATCTTATTATTACACTGGTAAAATAAGAACTACTTCTAATATATCGTAGAGTTTCAGCACAAATTGATTTCGGTTCTCTTTTCCGTGGTCGTTGGACATAGACAAATTGCGATGTTACTGCTCTTGGTACTGTTTTCGTTTCTGAAATATTTATAATGTACTTTCGACAGAAGATAGTAAGTAGTTATCTGACGTTAATTAAAAATCAGCTCCCGATTGTTCTGTCAAAGAAATAATTTCCGAAGAACCTCGAATTTCTTCATTCTAATATTTTCGAACAGCTCGATAATAAAATATTGTGGAGATAAAAAATGATATAATTTAACTGAACGTAAGCCTTGCTTTAATGTTGCATAAATACTCTTTACGGAAGAAGAAGTTGGAAGCTATTTAACAAACCCATAATAATTTCCGCTATGATCTTTCTTGTCGAGAAAAAACTCAATTTTTGCAATTAACATCCCTCTTTCGAGACGCTGTAAGCTTAGTCCCTCGGAAAATATGGAAGGTGGTTATTCGATGACAGGGCATGGATCCTTATTGAGCTTATCGACGAATACGGCTTCTCTCATAATGTTTAACTAATTCGACGAAAAGTAGTAGTATTCCAGGTTGCAGGACATTAAGAAAGAGAGAATCCAATATTTACAGGCATCAAAGAGCAGAGATTTATTTTGATTGGAACTTCTACCGGAATTTTGTTATTTCAAATTGAGAGAAGCGTCTATTTATGTTCTATGCAAGAGCTTCTTTGATAAAAAAAAATTAAAATAAAATTCGAGCTGTTCTTAAAATAAAGACTATTCACAGAAATTCCAAACTTATGAGTTATGAAGCTTATCGATGTCTTAAGTAACTTAGGAGTAAAAGAATGAAGAGATCTAAGCCCAACCTGAGGTGATCTCGCGCAGCTGCGTTGATAATTTGTTGATGTCGCAAGAAACTTTGGAAAAAAATTTGAAATTAACAGTTTTGAAGAGAATTTTGGTATAATGTCATTCAAAATGACTTGGAGTTTGCAGTTCTGCAGAAACTGTAAGATTGGCATTTAAGTCCCGATAATATTGAAATTTGCTTTGAACTTCATTGTGACTTTTAACATCATGAGGAATTGGCATGCAATTCGTGAGTTTCTAGTGAATGTATACTTTGACTGCTTTCCAAAGAGTTGAATGAGTCAGTTCAAATCTATTGACTTCGCTGCTATTAAAACAAAGGTAAATCTAATAATCCGAACAGAAATTTTGCACCAAAGCTATTTAATGTCACAGATTCTCATGTTTTCATGCTTAGAGGAGGTCAACAGTAGCAGATTCCTTGTTGGATTATTTATATTAGTTGGTTAGCATGGGTTATCCGAATTATTTCCACAAGACTCTTCCAAGGTGAAGGTCAAGCGGAATTAAAAATATATATGTTTTACTTTTTGAGGAGTGGGTTTGGATTGAAATAAAGATTACAAAACGCATTACGTTTTCATATTAATATATCGATTTTTCTCACAAGCTTTCCTTCCTTATCTATTCTAGCATCCTATTTAAACTTAAGTGAGGTAACTTCCTCAACTTGCGCTCAAAATGACCTAGTTTTGAGGAAAGTGAGTATTTTGAGTTGGAAAGCCCTAGGAGGATTATTAACTATAGAAAAAAGATTTAATTTACATTGTATTCTGGATGCAATGGAGCCTCACTGGTTTGATTATTCATTCGAGAAATATCGACTCTCTCCGTTACAGGAAAATTCGTTTCATATTGTCCTTGAGTTTGTTGGCTTTCAATCTTTTGAAAGCATTAGAGGAGATGGGATGAACGATTTTACTGGGTAAAGGTTCATCAAGGTTGATCTCATCCAGTTCATATCTTGATTAAGGTTATTTTCCTGATAAAAATCAGAATGCTGCTGAAAATTATATTCTTGGTTATGTGAAGTATAATTCGAGACCAGGTAAGGGTATTGCTGGGCTCTTGCTTCCCTGCTTGAAATAATGATTCAAAAGAGTTAACTCCCAGCCAATCAATGCATCATTACCAAAATCGGTCCAGCGCTCCCCTTAGATAGCCATTTTCATGTTCTAGTTTCCTTATCACCTTTTGGCAAAACTCTAATTCATGAAGAAGTCGTCCCTGTTCCCTTGCCTATGGAATTGTAAGACGAAACATTCGACTCAAATGGATACTCCCTCAAAAGATTGCGATACTGTCGGAGTTACTTTTGATTCTCTCGATTCCCGGTGCTTCTCTGCGTTCTTCTTCTTTCGTTTGATCAATCCAAGCAAATCTCTTGTGAATGATGTTGATAAGAAGAAGAATGAGAAAAAAAATTAAAATTCATTGATTTACCGTCTACCCTTGCAGAAGTAAGGATGCTCATAGCCATTGAGTTTCCCTGTCGTTTCCACACGAAACGCCTTCTTGAATCCATAGAAACAAAACTACCGTTGATAAATCATATCTTAGCATTCAAACAAACCAATATCGCTTACTTGTCTGATAAAAGAAGCATAATTCTTCAAATTGAAGTACTTAGGAAGGACCTTCTCGAGAATTTGGTCTTGATCTTTGAGTAAAATGGCCAAGCCATCAGAACTCCAGCTCAGGTGGTCAGAATTGCTCCCGTCCTACAATATTAGAACTATAACGCTGGTTTAAGGATCACCTCTAAGATTTCATAGAGCTTAAACACAAATTGGTTACGATGCCCCTCTGTTGTGGACTTGTTTGACATGCACACTGTATTATCAACTTCCGAGGCTATATTTTTCGATTTTGAAATGATTAATTACTTTCAAGGAGAATTGTCATAAATATTTTACATAAATTTTAACGCCGCAAACTTTGATAAAAATGCTTGAATTTAGAAGGCGTATAGAATTTATTTCATCCCAATGCACTTATTCCAGAAAATTTTTTTATAATTTTCCATAATTATTCCAAATCAATTTTAACGAAACGCACTGTCGAAGAAATCACCGACCAGCGCAAGCAAAAGTAAATTTAACTTTTCTGAAGAATCGGAATGACCAGTAAAGTTGAAGTAATCAATATCTCTGACATTTTCGGGCTCTTGTAACAAAACTAAGTCCTTAACTCTGCTACTGCGAGTACCATCAGTCTTTATATGAGATTAGCGCTCTTTCTTCCTTTCTTGATATAGTGTGTCCATATAATTAGGTTTAATACATCAGTATTGACGCGCTTGAGGTTTCTATTACCTATCTGAGCTTCTTGTATGATGGATCACCATATATTTTCAATTGAAAAACAACGAATTTTTTTTTTTTCGAGAGGAATAGTTTAATGAGCATAATCTTAAGTATGCCTTGCTGGAAGTCGGATGATTAGCTCTACTATGACAGCTGCTATTATCTACATTGAGAGCCGGACTTCGTACCATAGGTAGGAGAGGGTAACTTGTCGTCACTCGTTTCATCTGACTCATTTGACAAAAAATGCATCAAAGCGAGGCCCTATTGACAGAGAAATGTGCGGAGTATCCACAAAACTAAACCAACAGATTAATTTTCTCGTCATCTACAGAAGGCAGATGTGTTGATAAAGGTGGCAAACGAAACTATCTATACTGAGGAAGGATAACAGGCTGTTAATTTTTCTTTAATTAAGAAATAGCAGGATGTACTATGTTCCGAGTCGGAGCATTACTTAACAAATAAATATATATCAAATACCTTCTGATCAAATTAATCTAATTATTCTTGAAGTTAGCACGTTCCCGGCTGTGAAATTAGTTGGCGGGGTCCTATTTTCAAAGTGTGGGGGCCTCGAAACGCCTTCGTCATCGGAAAGACGGAAGGACTGAAAGGCTTGCTTAGCAGCCACTTTTCATTCTGTGAGTTGCAGAGCACTCAAAATAGTTTCTTCTCTTGAAAGTGATCAGGCATCCGTTTGACGATCTATCAAGAGGAGTGTTCGCGAGTGCCAATTAAGAAAGGCTGAATCAGCTGCTAAAATCACGACATAGAGAGAATATCAAATGCGTAGTAGAGTCTCAATTTAAACTTGAGAGTTTTACAATGTTCGAATAATTATGATTATTACGTGGTAAAAAATATAATATTTCTCACTTAATCGAAGTTTGCTTTTAATACAGCAATGATACTCGTATTTTCATTAATCGAATTAATTCATACATGGGCTATTGCTTCGGATGATCCTATTACAGATGTATTTCGGGAGTTTTTCAGTCGTCCCTTAATTTGCTTGTGTTTTCATATATTTTATTTATCCTTGTAGCAGCAAAGCTCGGTTGAGATAATTTCACGATAATGGATTTATGCTACTTGATGAATCAACGGTTACCTCTTCATAATTTAGATTAAGTTCAGAACTAGGCACGGAATTATGACAATACATTGATATCTTTCATTGGCATATATGAATTGTGCTCACTGATAGAAGATGAGTACAAGGATCTTAATCTGATGAGACTACTCGTATTAAATTTGGATTAGTTTTTCATATACTCTCAACATGACGCATTCTTTCTGAACTCAATCGAGCATATCTAGCTTCAGTGATCATTCAATTTATTCTTCAGATTGTAAGATCGAGTGGTTTAGCAGGGATTTTTGATGCTGGATTCCTACCAACATTAATTTTATTAAAGATATGAGTCTTACCGGTAGATAAAATTGCTGATGCATTAGAGCTCCTTGTACTTGATCCATGTTAGATCCTTGAAAAGGGTTGTAGAGTTGAGATTCACTCAACAGAGTCGTTTCATCTAAACCTAGAGTTTCCAAAGATTTGTTCTTTTGAAAAATAAAACTCGGTATATAGACATGGTCAATAGCTTCTACTGATTCATTCCGGCTCAAGCTGCCGTCTTGAGTAAGCCAAGAAGCTTTCGGCAAATGATATAAGCCGTTATCTCTTCTGTACTGTGAATTGGAGTTGATTCCAATGTAGGAGGGATCTCTACTTTCGGCCATCCTCCATAAATTATAAAACGCTAATTTCGGCAAGTAAATAAATCCTTTACTGAGACCGCTCAATTTCTTTCCTAATCAAGTCATTTTCCTATTCAAGTTTCTTGATAATTCTTCGACAGAACTCGAGTTCGTGAAGCAGGCGTCCCTCTTCTCTCGACTGTTGAGAAATTGTACGAAAAACGTGCTAATTCAAAGGAATACTCGTTCAAGATCTTGTGATGCTGATACTGTCCCTTTCGATTCAATTTCACTTCCTTTTCGCTCTTGTTTGCAGCTACTCACCTTCCTTCTCACGATCATTTCAAGCAAATCTCTATGGAAAACTGAGGTATGAGAACTAAAGAGAAAACCTCTTCGTCACTGACCGTCTTCCTTTGCGGAAGTTAGGGTGTTGATACGCATGATGTTTTCCCAGGACCTCATAACGGCAGGCTTTCTTGAACCCATAGAAAGAAAACTATTAGCAGCAGCATGCTAGATCATAGCCTCCAAACAAGTATTACCTGTCTAAGAAAGGAATGATAGTTCTTCAAACTGAAGTACTTCGGCAAGACTTTCTCTAGAACCTGCTTTTAGTCTTTGAGCAAAAGGGCCAACTCATCGGAACTCTAACAAATATAATCGGAATTATTCCCATCCTATTAGAAAGCAAGATAGATAAGTTTACTCGAGGAAAATATGTGCAACCTCTAATATGTCATAGAGCTTGACAATAAATTGCCTTCGACTATCCTTTCCGCCTTTGTTGGATATAGACATATTATCACTCTTCCTGACCAAGGTATTTGATTCTAAAATTTTATTTACTTACGTTAAAATAGGGTAGAAGACATCAATCTGTTTATCACAGATGTTATTTTCGCAATTTAAATAAAAATTCTGCGATCTCGAAGAAATTGGAACCTTTTCGCTCGAGCGGCTTCGAACAGCTCTATTGTTCTAATATCGAAGCTAAGAAAAATTTATACACCGGCGCCACTAAGGTAAATCAGCGCTGGCTTTGGCTCTTTGTCGACTACTTCTCCGAAGGAGACAGCTCAGTGATAAATGGATTGCTCTATTCTGTTGAGATTTTGCTTCTGATATCAGCAAAGCGTTGACTCTAATTTTTTAAAATATTCATTGCCTATTTGATGTGCATTGGAGGGTTTTTCGTGAGACAGCGGTTTTGATCATTCTGTTGAGGAAAGACTTCTCTTGCTTGCTTGTTTGTTATCGCTGATTTAGATTTCTGAGAAATAGATATACTTTTTACCTTAACACTATTCTAAATTCTATGCGATATGCTACGCTATTGAGAAGTAAACTTTATTATTCAGCAAATCCGGAAACTTTTCCTCAATTTAAGTGACTTTTAAAACCGAAGGCAGCATTAATAAAAGATATGGGAGCGACCAAGCGAAAAAAAGAGCAGGTTTTCGTTATATTATCCTAAGAGAGTCATTTAGCATCCGAAAGAAGTCTCTTATATCTATACTACCTAAGTTCTCATTTTTAACGGTGTTCTATTTTGATTATATCGGGTTTTTATATTCGAATGAAATCATAATTTACGTTCGAAGCGGGACATTATAAGATCATAGAATTTCGAACTGTTCTTAACATAAAAATGAGTCTCAGGATTTTAATTTAAATGGGCATATTCGAAATCCATAAAAATCGATAATCTCGGCCTTAATTTCTGAGAAATTAAGAGCCAGCCGAATTCAAGGAGACCCTGTTATTTCGGAGATAGTATAGCTCACACGTTTAGAGTACGTCCACCAAGGACATTAAAGTTTTGGAAAAGGGCTGCTATTCTAAAAGATCAAAGCATTCGATCTAATCCTTCGACGTAAAAAGTAATGTTAAAGCAGATTTAGCCAAAACGTTAAACAATTTTCGGAAGAACCACCATTAATACAGTATTCGGAATTATGGAAACATAACCAATTAAAAGTACCGCTGTTGTGAATTACAAAAAAAGATCTATTACTTAAATATCGTGAGTTCTAACTACAAAACAATGAAATTAGGAAAAACATTTTAAGGTATTTCTTGAATAGTAATAGCATGAGAAATTATTGCTGGACGTTGCTCCGTATGATCGATTTCTTCATGTGAGAGATTGCGAGAGCGGATATGTAGCGTGTCCAGCGTTGAAATACTCGGATTTTTATCGGCTTGGACGAGTTTCTTTTGATTTGCAGACTGCTTCCACTTCTCATATTCAGTAACGGTAATTTCTTGTCGACAGTCAGGGCATCTCTACAATTCGTTGGATTAACTTATTTAATTTCATTAGTTAAATTACCTCATCTTTATCAAGCCAAGCTTCAATGCATTTGGCATGGAAAATGTGATTGCAGATGGGAGTTTCCCTCACAATTGACTCCACAGTAAATTCTTCTAAGCAAATAACACATGCGCTAATTCCGAAAAACCTCTGAGAAATTAATTTCGCTGGTGGTGGCTTACCTTGAATGGTATTTGTTAATAGAGCGGTCGTAGGTGTACTTCGGGATGAATTGATCGAATTCTGCACTTGAAAGAGCTTGCTTTAACGTTTTTTTCACCTGCTGCTGGGTGCTGGATAAAGGAAGGTGCGATAGTTGATGAGTTACAGTTGTTTGCCTATGGGCATGGACTGTGTTACGTCTTGGGGCTTAAAATCATGAAAGTTATTGTTGTTTACTCAAGAAGTCTTACTTCCGCAACAAAAACGTATCAAGATTGATACAATTCCGCACGCAATAACGAAAAATATTAAGATTTGCAAAAATATCAGCCCTACTGTAGGCGCCGCGTTTGTTGGGACTATCTTTTGATCCATTCCTCTACTTTCCTTTGCTTTTTTCTGCGTGTTTAGACTTGATTTATTTATTATTAACAGTATTCAGTGCTTACTGATTAAAAATCCTTCTTAATTTACTTGAAGAACTGATAATCTGAGAGAGTTCAAAGAATAAAGAGAACGTGAGTTTCTTCTTATTTTACTGGAATAGTAGGTCGCTCAATTCTCATGAGAGCTGAATATCTTTGGCAACATCAGATCATCTTCCTTGTGCTTGATGTAAAATATGGTTTTATGTGGTAATGTAATTATTTTGGATGAGGATATTTGTGCAAAATTTTCTAGAAGAAGGAAGAAAGTTGAGAGCTTAGCCGTATTTCTCATGCGCTAATTCGAATATGCCTTCCTTCCTTTGTTGACAACAAAATGATAAGGACTCTAATTTGCCTAATTTGTAAGTACTGATTCTACTGCCCAGATTTTCTAAATAATTGGCTTAATTAACCAGAGTAAAATTTTGACTGAATGCTGCGGTAGCTGGGTCTGTACATTCAAAAGCCACACCAAACTCGGACTCCAATATGCATGGTAGCAATTGTTAATCTAATGAAAGTGATGGAGAATAATTGAGAGCTATTTCTTTGGATTTGGGACTGTTTACATTGAATTACTTTTAGGAGTTTATGGAATTCAAGCTAAGTGACCAATTAGTACACAATTCAAGAAGAGCATATGAAAAGATGAAAAATCTGCTTGTGCTGATGTATTGAATTCATTTTCGAGTGATCAAATGCATAATGTACTGAGCATTTCAACTTTGCGGATGGCAATACAGAAATGCATTTTCATCTTTCGAGAAGAACTGAACGCTCTTGGCTTTAAACCGAACCTTTATGATCTTTTTTTGCAAAAAAACTATGATAAACGCTATGTATTCCCTTGATACTCGATAATCAAAGATTATTCAAGGATATGGCATGAACACATTCATGTTGGATGTACCGAAATCGCTAATATGACTTTCAACCACTGGATGTAGCACCACAGTTATCATCTTTCTCAGGATAATACTAAAAAGCTTAGAAGATCAGAGTGATTTCGATTGCAATTATCTTTGAAATTCAAACAATAAACACACAATATGTAAAGTACTAGTTCAACAATTGCGAGTGAATCTTTCTACGCTTCTTAATTTTTTCCTTTGAAAAGCTTATACTATAAATCTGATTCTGAGCGGACCGAGTTGAAAAAATCTCTCAGTTCTAAAGAATTTGCTGGGTTTAAATTATTATTTTCCAGCAAATTCAGATTTTAAAAAGACGTCCTTCCGTTATTGACTGTGGATCTTTGAAAAGTATCAAGCATCAAGTTTTCGTTCAAGCCATCCCGTCGATTTAAATCTATAACCCCACCGATATTATTATCTGTTGTGGGATAATTTTCGACTGAGTGAGGCTCATTTGTCGCAGACAGCGTGTTCTGAGGAGGAATCCAAATGTTTTCCCGTCTCAGGCTGTTGCCATAGTATGAAGGGAAAGCCATAGATGGATTGAAATAATTTGTTTCGTTTTCTTGTTGACCTTGAGGCATAGGCATAGGCAGCGGCTGCAAAAAATTGGAGGCTGAAAATTCCGAGTCCATTCGATATTTTTCAAGCTCTCTTTTGAGAAACCAGTTTTCGGTTTCTAGTTTCTTGATAAGTTTTCGACACATATCTAATTGGTACAGAAGTCGCCCCTCTTCTCTTGCCTTTCGTAAATTATAAGATAAAGTTGTTAACTCAAGTTGTTACTCGCTCGAGAGCTTGAGGAGTAGTTGCTACAGCTTCAAGTTCTGTCTCTTCTTGCTTCTTCTTGAGATCCTTTCGTTTCTTTCTTACGATCCATTCAAGCAACTCTCTACAAAAATGTTGGAAAAATCAGAAAGGAGTAATTCTAGCCACTGACCTTCTCCCTCTGCAGAACTTCGGATGCTTATAACCACAGTATTTTTCTGAATTTTCAACCCAACTCGCCTTTTTGAACCCATAGAAGCAGAGCTATGGAATATATTAGGTCCCGCTCAATGTATTTTAATTATTTCTTACTTGTCTTAGGAAGGAGGCGTAGTTTTTCAACGTGAAATATTTAGGAATCACTTTTTCCAGGATCTGATTCGGGTCTTTCATCAATATGGCCAAGCCATCGGGACTCCAAGAGATAAAATCAGAATTGCTTCCATCCTAAAAAAATCAAAATATAAGTTTAGAGATACTGAATAAATCGAAACCTCTAAAATGTCGTAGAGCTTGAACACAAACTGACTTCGAACTTCCTTTGTGGACCTGTTAGGCATATTATTAGCGGATTGTGGGGTGTTTGGGTTTTCCATATCGATTTAGAAGATTATATTTGGCGAAAAATTAATTATAATTGCCGCGCTCTCACATCTCAATATTCAATTCAATTCTGGAAGAATTTCGAAGGATTTGATTTGATTTAAGCAACAATGGTCATTATTAATTTCGAAGTTGCCGAAATTGACGTAAACTCAGAGACTTAAAACTTGATAAAATTTTCTAAATTCGAATGCTTTGTTCGAAACGAGGATAAGAAGTCCTAATATAGTAGAGCGCTGCAATCTTAAAGAAATCTCTTGAATTTATTATCAGCTCTTCCAGAGCCTTGGAGTTCAAGATACTATCTATTGTAATTTCAATATCGTTCCCCAAAACAGAGATTGAAATTCCTCTGAAAGAGGTTTCTTCAAGGGCTTGGAGCTGTTATTTGAGTGAATTTGAGACTGGAAACCATCAAAACAGTCCAAGTATCAGCATTCACATTTTATGCTCTTTATTACACCTTTTTTATTACGCTATTATTAGCGTTTTCCCTTCAAAAACTAATGGGATAAAATCATTCTGCCGTCGCTGACATATTCTTATTCGTGGCTTTTGAAAAGTTAGAACTGTTCTCTACTTCAATTTCATAGGCTCAAAACTTAAAAAATTCCAGAATACTTTTATCCAGAATCTATTAAATGCCAACTATTTTTATCAAATCTTCCGAATCTCAATTAAACATACCATTTTTTCAAAACTTCTAATAAAAAAAGAGATACGACGTGCGCTGCCTGGAGAGAAATGATCTAATTGCGGTTTCCTGGTTCAAATGGATGGAAATCTCTTTAAGTTCAAGCTCTTATCAGCAACTTGTTCTGTTCTAGCATCAGCCTACGCGAATAGTATTTTATCATTCGGTCTCGACCCTAATTGGTTTTATTTTGATTTAGCTTCGAGATCTTTTGCATAATTCGATAATTCGATGAGGGAAATTGAACTGGTTCATTTCGTTTGAACTGAAAAAATTGGAATAAATTATCTAAATACAAATACTTTAAGAAGGCTTTCTACTGAAAGTACGGAGTTAGCATGGGATCGGCTCTCTAACTTTAGCAAATGAGGCGTATTAGATAAGATCTTAAGAGATCGAAACTGATCCTAGTTCCTCTTCTAAGGTTCTGAGCTTCTTTCAGGAAACAAAACCTTTTTCTTCCTTGAAGCTATTATCGGTGCTACCATAAGAATTAAGCATAAGACTGCAAAAACAGTTCAATTGAATCCTTGTAAAAAATGTGATATTCAATTAAATTAGGAACTATAAAGAGAGGGACACTGTAAATGCTAATCTTTGACAGAAACATAAGTCTTGCTGATAGATTTACTTTGAATCTTGTGAAAGTCGTGTCAAGTGCTCTTCTGTCTTAAATTTAAGGAATCTATAATACCCTTCTTTTGCTATTCCTTTTAATTATTCCAAAGCACACGCTGCTCCCGAATAATGGCCGTAATCAGCAATATTTATAGATCATTTAAGACTATCATGCTGAAATGTTCCAATTCGTAGTGAGATAATGAATATGACCTTTTCGCGTCTAGCTTTGCTCTATTTCAGAGGATCTCTACAATACACATTGAAAAACCAGCAACATGTTTTATTCTTAAGTCAATTACAGGTCTAGCCTAGAAAAATAGCAGCGTTTACAAGCACAGACAATGTTTCTATTGATGACGCCTTTATGCTGCAGCTAGCGAAGGATTGTAAGAATCCTTGGCGTTTAATAGTAAGATGCAATCTTCAGCATCATAGTGGTGCTCTGACCCAATAGTGGGGTTTTTCAACACCAACGTTTTGTAAAATAAGTCACTAGATAGTGCTGTGATTTGGCTACGCGATTTTCGTTTCATAGTTCATCAAAACTTGGATAAAGGGTATGATATAATGCTGATTATTGTTAAAGACGACTTTGTAGCGAAGGAGAACCTGAATATCCAACCTAACAAGAAGGATCCATAAATGTGGCGTCTAATAATTGCGATTATCCTCTAAAGTATTTGCAACTCAGAAGTTTTATCTGAAAAAACCTAAGGGAAAATCGCTAATGACTTCAAAATTTGAATTTGTCACGTCTAATGTTTCAACAGAGCCGAAACAATGATTTCCATAAACCGAGTGGGGTAGAGAGATACTACAATAGAACCGCTAGGTCTCGAAATTAGCTAAGCTTAAAATTCGAACATGAAAACAAGCATAACTACGTCATTCAATACAATTAAATTATTCATTAATCCGAGTAAATATTTCAAAGTATTTGTTCCTTAAGTTAACTAGTTACCTTCAAAAAGCAATAACCAAAAATTTAATTCTGGTTGGCGTCTGGATAAAAACGCCGAGGAAAAACGTTTTCCTTGTAGTTTGAATTATTTTCAAACAAATTTTGTGTATGAAAAGGCACCTTTTCACTAGTTCCAGTCTTTCTTTGAGAACCACCAGGCATCATATACTACTCATTGAAGCAATTCGAATTATTTTGGTTCACAGGCTCACGAAAATTGCTCTGAATGGAAGATTGATCCACAGGATCAGACCCTATTGACTGCAATCTCAAGACTTGAGAAGGAATCCAACAGTGTTCTTCAACCAGATTGGTATTATTGCAATATGGATGTGGAATCATATGTGAGCTGAAATAATGCGTTTCCTTTTCTTGTCTTTGTGGCATTGAGCCAGAGTGAAAGTTAGCTGATGGTTTACTTTCTACCTCTGCTCTAAAACGATCAATTTCTCTTCTCAGAAAATAATTTTCAAGTTCTAGTTTCTTGATAACCCTTTGGCATAGCTCTAATTCATGCAATAGACGTCCTTCTGCTCTTGCCTTTCGAGAATTAGAGAACAAGACTAATAATTTGAAGAAATACTTGCTCAAACGCTTGCGGGATAAGGGGTGTGGGTTCGCTTTCTGCTCTGTCTTGTTCCTGCTTGCACCGTCTGGATTTCTTTCTTGCAATCAATTCAAGCAAGTCTCTAGTGAAATGTTCAAGAATTAAAATCCGAATTGCTCACCGTCTCCCTTTGCGAAAGTTCGGATGCTGATAAGCGCAGCATTTTCCAGTGGGTTCATCATATATACTCACTCTCTTGAACTCGTAAAAAGAAAGCTGTGTAAATCGAAAGTATATGGAGGCTCATTCTAGTTATTAACGATTATAAATACCTGTCGAAGAAAAGAGGAATAGTTTGTCAAACTGAAATATTTAGGAAGCACTTTTTCGAGGATCTGATTTTGATTTTTCAACAAAACAGCTTCACCGTCAGAACTCCAGCTGATATATTCAGAGTTGCTCCCATCCTAAGTAACAAAAAATAATAAAACTCAGTTATTTGACAAAACCAAAGTAGCAAAGACTTCTAAGATGTCATAGAGCTTGAGCACGAATTGATTTCGCTTCTCCTTTGTAGCCTTGTTTGTAGGCAGACTATTTTCTGTCTCTTGGGTTTTTGAATTTTCCATAGCGAAAAAAAATCAAATTAACTCGATCACAAAGTTAATTATAAATACTGTTCTTCTCAATTTATTTCACATTTAGCAATGTATTCGGTTAGAAAAATACCTAAAACAAATAAACATGGTCAATATTTTTTCTTCAAATTTAATTCAAATCTACCTATTACATTTCTTAATTCTTCTGATCAAGTATTCCAGAAGAAGATGTAGCGCTTCAAATCGTGCCAATTTTCTGAAAAAGCGATCAACTTTCTTGAAAATAACTAACTTGCAGGTCAAATTACTAGTAATCCCTACCTAACCCATTTGCAAAGACGACTTCCAAATACCAGTCATATGGGTTTAACAATAGGAGTATCTGCTAAGCTAATGGTGCTCCTGTTGGCAGAAATTTATATTACGGTCAGTGTTATAGCGTAATGCTTTTCATGCGACAACCTTTATGAAGATATTCTGCTATCAACGCTACTTTTAGATGCTTCTATCCCTTTATGAAATTAATCAATTGGACAGTCATAAACTTGTATTCTAAATTCTAAGAACTTTTAACTTATCAGAAAACTGTGATTATCAAGGTACAGGCTTTCTAAATGACTGACTCTCGCTTGTCCAAGTGCTAGCACTGAGACCTGGAACAACTGAGATTAGTGAAGAAATTCAAAGGGCACATATTAATTGGCAAAGTTGAATAGAATTCATGAATGTAAAACCCAAAAAAACATAAAACTTATTTTCATCGATATTGCTGTTATACTGCCTGAAAATGTCCTGAAAGTTATTGAAATTGGGAACTTTAGAGAGGGGCTTATCCTTTTCTGATAGGAGTCCCTCGAGTCATGAAGTCATTATTCGCGAAAAATTAAGCAGTTCTCAGAACCTTACTGATTGCGATTCGAAATAGATTCCAGAATATTTTTTTTTTAAAATAAAAAGCCCTTTTTACGTAGGTTGTGCGTTTCAATTGAGGAAAATTCATTTTTTCTTTATATCGAGTAGGTCTGGCCAAGATGGAGAGAACTGCTCAATGACAGCTCGAACTTTTTATTCCTTAGCACCTCATAGCGGCAAATTTTCAACAAGAATCAAGCACGAGAAATTGTGATATTATTAAATATGTTAAAGCTTCCAGCTTCCAGGGAAAGAAAGGATCGCTTCATTTGGCAACATTAAAAATCTGAGCATCTTTATCTTCATATTCCAGTTTAACATCTAGGAATATATGTTTAAGGATAGCGTTACCTAATTCTGTCGTGTCTTGGAGAGAAATTCTTATGAATACCGTAATATAACCTACAACAAGATCATATATAAAAAGAATAAGTAAAATGAGGTCCCCCAAAATTAACCAAGCTTTTACGAATAAGGACAAATCTTTGGATTAATTCCATATCGAAGAAGGATATTCAAGTTTAGTGTTTCTAAATTTCGTTCTTCTCTTAAAATTTCCTGTCATCCTTTTCCTCTTCGAATTGTTAATTTATAAAACCTATGTCTTAGTGGCTTTGAGATAAAAAATAATTCGGCAAAGTTAGTCTTGCCACGAACTCAGGTATATCCTACATGCTCTTTCATCTTAATCATTTTCTTGGAGCTATTTTAGAATTTGTTTTTTAGCAAGAGATTTATATACTATGTCTGCTTTTGATTAGATCATTGTATATTATGGTCAGAAGCTTACTATTTCTATATTACATCTAAGGTCATTGCCATATCTCTTCACTCTTCAATCAAAAAAGTGAAGCTCTCGATCAAAATCTTTCAGTAGTCCATAGAAGACTAAAAACCCGATTTTGAACGAGTTTCTGCCGTGAAGGAAATGAGATCCTTGTAGGATCCTCGTCATTCCCTCAAGGGCCAAGTTGCTTCAAATTATCTCAACCGCTTAGAGATACGACTTCGTTGACAATGCCTACACTACTGACACTATACCTTTCTTAATTTTGACATTGCTCTGAGAGTTAGGTCTTTAAAATGCGGCAACTTTTATTTATATTCATGAATTTGGAAAAATAATTATTGCGCTAAAGAACAATATTCTACTCCCTGTTGCTCAAATTCTCAATTTTCTTAGAAAAACATTCATCTAGACTGAGAAAGAGCTGATAGTATCAGACAAACAATTGATTATAAACAACTGACATATAAAACTTTCAAAGACAACCATAAAATTAAAAATTATGGAACCAAATAAGAAACAATTAAATTTTTACTCTGCACATGGGGCATCTTAAATCATGATGAACCCAATGCTCGAGACAATGTACATGAAATGTATGCTTGCAGCTCCTCACGGCCACAAGCTTTTCGGCGTCTTCCATACTTTCCCAGCAAATCACGCATTCATCAGACTGTCTCCCAAGCGTCAGCTTCATTATTCTGTTATCTTCCAAAAGAGACACCGCGCTCACCGATTGGCCAATTAAACTGTTTTCTTCCTCTGCCGCCGAGGAGTTATTCAACGCATTTTGAAGGACTTCTTGTATGAAATGCAAACCAGAAGAAACCATGTAGCATAATAGCACCATCCAATACAGTAGCATCATATGGGGATGCTCAAGGTTTGAAGTAAGATTTTTATACATTGATAAAATGGATATCGCTCCTGGGATTTGACTGGTCACGGTAATCGGATAAAACGCCAATAGGAATCCGAGCTTCCATGTAAAGACGTACTTGCTGTATTGGTGAGGGTAAACTTTATGTAAGCATTCATATCTCACCATGATGCACACCCAAATTAGGAAAATAACCGTTTCTAGAATAGTCAAGGAATAAAACACTGCGATGTCATTGTCGTCAGTTTTCATTACTTGGGACGACGAAGCGGTGAATATCAGTGATGTGAACCCAAGCAGAGCAATCAGAGAGTAAATTCCAGCTATTAGTCTGAACGCAGGTGAGATATGCGGCTTGCAGAAGGTGTACCCCAGCAAATGCATGATCTTCGCTCCGTTGAATACTGCCAAAATGATCGATATCCCAAGGATGAAGCTATATTTTGGTTCGGTCGGTCCCTCAAGGGTGAGGATTTGAGACATCATGACAGTAATTCGATAAATCATGTAGTAATAGGTCGGAAATGAGTGGAACACTAGCCACTGGGCGACTCTTTCGGTCTTGTAAATAACAAGGATGTCGATGGCTGTGATGTTATTCAGGATTAAGAGGATGAGGGAAGATAACGCTAGTTCTGCATTCGATTTCGATTGAATGAGATCGCAAACGCTTCCAATAAGATTCAGGTTTATTATAAAGAAAAGAACCCCTATCAAGGATGTTTTTACCATCCCTTCGCAGCTTTGCATGCAGCTTTGCATTGTTGCAGATTTTCAAGAATTCGGAATTTTGAATTGGAAAAAAGATAGAGTTGGTAATTTCAAAGTTAGAATAAAAAATTAAATAAAACTCGTGGTATGGATAGGGAGGCTATGTTTTGCCAGCACCTAAGTTATTCGAGTTCGAGTACGAATTCTGGAAGCTTGGAAATTACAGGAAGAATAAAGCTGATAATACGAACTTTTTGCTTGTGTCAGATCGAAAAGAATATTCTGCATTCTTTTCAACGTCAGAATTAACTAGGTTAACGAAATTAACACGTAGTTTTGAATGAAAGTGAGTTTTTTATTTTAAGTCTTGTAAGCTATGTCTCATTGTTTTTTGTGAAGGCTGCTGATTTGGATACTTAGAAGAAGACAAACTTTGGTGCTTATTAGTGAACATACAACTATTCAGAATCTCCGATTTTGTGCAGAAATAATATTCTTTCCATCCTAGGACCGAAGTTTGCGAAAATAATTGCATGAGAGCCAACTACGGCACTAAAGTCTCAATTTTATATTTTCATATCAGAAATAACAAAGGACAAATAACACCGGTCTTTTATCGAAAAGGATATATCACTTATCCCACTGTTATGAGAAATAGATACCATTTCACAGCTTCGAATTCATCGTTAGTTGACTAAAAATTTATTTTTCCAAAATTTAACCAAATACAAAGCCATCTCCATCGAATGACCGAACTCCCGTAAGCCTCCTCAAAATCATTCCTTCAAATCATAACAGCAGATATAAATAGCCCACCTTCTATGTTGTATGCAGATTGCGGCGATACAATAATTTTCAAGGGCCCTCGAGACAAATTAACCGCTGTGGTGAACATTCACAACAAGCTGATGACTTCTTCCGTGAGATATAAGGTATACAAATCATTAGCAACATTTTCAGAATCCCTAAAAGGTGAAAACCACGAACCCGAAAGCATATACAGTCAAACCGCATACTGGAATAATATTTATGGGCGGAACTGAAACTATACACCTTTCTATCACAGTAACACTCTCTCTGGAGCCTGAAATTTAATGGGATTTGTATAGAAACATGTCCAAACGCCCGAAGAGTGCAAAAATGATAAATTTGAGATAGTTTCAACTCAAGACACAGGAGTAAAATCTGATTTGAATCAAAAAATAGCTCAAGTGATGAATCCTTGTTAGGACACGTCTGATGCACCGTTCCGAAGAAGCGGCGCGGAAAACTTTAGATTGATTTTAGGAGTAAAAGTGTATGTAGATAAAGACATCGAGGAGTATATGCCAGGGATTGCTGGCGATCTCGATAAGTCCAATCACAGTGCTCAAAATGTCGGTAAAGGGGTGACGCCGAAATTACCCATGAACAATGCCAATTCAAAGCCCTCTCTATTTGTAAACCAGAATCAGAAGATTTCAGGTTCTGCAATAAGTGTGCCTCTAAAAACAGAAACACCAATAAAATCCAAGCTGACATCCGAGGCAAAGTCAAAAAAAGAAAGCGATTTCAAAAAGCAGTATGAGACGCTTCTCAGCAAGGTGGAAGAACAAGAAAAAACATTGGTAATGGTCAATTCAGCTGATTGCTTGCTGAAAAATGAAAATGTATTAGATTAAGCTATCGGAAGAAAGGAATCAATTTTTTACAGAGCTGACAAACCTAAAGGACAGGCTTTATCGAAAGAAAGGAGCCGACAAGTATAAATATATGACTTTAATGTGGACTAATTGTGGGTAGTCTGGATTTGAAAGGAGGATTTAAACTGAGGTATGCGATTTTGGTTGCCGTTGTTAGTTTTGTGCTGGGAGCGTTGTTATCTAAGACTTAAGGATGTCTTTCGAACGTTTAACATTTTGTACGAATATCGATAATCTAAATTCCGCCTTAGAGATTATCCAAATCATTGTGATGGTCTTTTTCATTAAAGTATTTCTTTTCATTTTTGTTGCTTGCTCAAAGTAATTCAAAAATCCATATTTTCCAGGGAAAATAGTTTATTCTTCATGTTGATAGAAGTTTTGTAAACTTTTAGTCGAGAAAAATTCGGTAGTATCAACTAGCTGCTAATTCAAATGGATTCTCCTTGAATTTTTATCTAATTTTCTATAATATTCAAAGAGATGAAACGACTAGATGCTTCACGTGCTACTCTAATTCCACGCGTCAGAATTCGAGAATATTCGAATAGTAAATTGAAAGATTTATTCAGAATTTGAATTAAGTAGCTCTCAAATAAAACAGTGATCTAAATTCTATGAAATCAATCGTTTTTTCTTTGCTACTTCTGCTATTCAAGCTCTCCCTAGCAAATGATGAGCTAGTTGAAGTTGACTCGATTACAAAGCTCCATGACCACCTTTTGAAAAAAGAGTCAACCCTCCTCTATTTCTACACCCATTTCCATTCATCGCACACCCAAGTTATGTCACTTTTACCAAAACTGAAGAAAATCAAAAACTTCCAAACACTTCTCATCAACGGATTTGAGTACCCGGACATCGCAGAGAATTACTCCGTGAAGCAGCTCCCACTTTTAGTTCTGCATCAGAAAGACAAAGGTCTTTTTGTTTATGATTCAGCCATTACTTTGCATGATCTCAGAGCATTTATTCTCTCAGCTAAAGGCACATTGGATGAACGCTCTCCTTACTTTGTAAAGAAAAATAAACGGTATGAATATGAAGCGATATTTGTTCAAAGCGCCTCGATGAAAGCTAATGCCAGCATGTTCGAAGCTGCATTTACCTCTTTAATAGCCGAATACCCTATCTACACCGGTTTGAAGTCATATACGACGAAAGAATTCGTTGAAAAGTTGCTCATTCCACATTTCGCTTTAAGAGACCACGTGCTAACAAACCTCCTAACACCAAATGCCAGTTCAAAGAGCGCGAGTGACGATACAATCGTAAAGGAGTTAGCAGCATCAATCAATGCCTCAAATATTACACAAGAGTTGATTGATGCGACCTGCAATGCGTTGATTCAAGCCCGAATAATTGATTATACTCAACTCCCAAATTTTCATTCCCTTGTGGCTTTTGCGAGCAAAGAGAAGACGCAGATTGCCGACCTACTGCAGAAACAAAGCTATATCGTCCTTTATCAAAGACATATTAACATCTCGAAGGTCATATGGATAGACCCACAGCTCCAAACTCAAGAGGCTTTCAAATCATCACTTGATAACCTCATGAAGCATATTTCGAAACCTCAGGGAATTGTCAGGACATTTAGTTATAAGTATCTTAATTTTATAAAGAAACAGCATATCCATGCGATGATTTTATGGGTGAAAAGGAAGCATTATTCTAGCAGTTTTGCCATTCAAAGATTCTTCAATGAAACTAAGGCCTGCTATGAATATTCTGACGAGCGCGCGGAGCAGGGCTTCCAGGGAATGGTGAGAAATACGCTATTTTTTGAGCTTGATCCGGTGGAGAGCGAGGCTAACACGAAACTAGCTCATGCGATCGGCTTGAGAGACCACGAGCTGCCTAAAATCACGCTTGTGACTGTCGATGATAAAAAAGGAAAGCTTTTGAGGGCTGATTTCAAGTTTAACGTGTCCGAGATTAATTATATAGCGAAAAATTTGTTGGATTTTTATGAGATGAATCGCCACTACCCTGGACAAAACTACGAGATCCAGCGAGAGTCGCTGATTCCTCTCACACATAATCAAAACTCAAACGTTGTGGCTGTAACGATACCTTACTTTAGACAGCTAGTTTTGGGGGTGGAGAGGAATAAACGACCAATTGTCGTGGAAATTACGTCGCATTCATGCAAGGATTGTCTGAAACTATCGGCGATTATAGAAGAATTATCAGTGGAATTTCCTAATGCATTGTTCTGTCGAATCGATATTGAATTGAGTCAAACAATGGATGATAAGCCACTCGAGGGTATTGAAGCTGTTCCTGCGCTAAGAGGGTTCAAGTCGAGCAGCTTGGAGAAATACAAATCATTTGATGTAGTGTTTGTGAAAGAGGATCTCCGAAAACAGCTAAAAAAATTCCTGGGCTACTCAAAAAAAGATGATGAGGAACTTTGAGATAAGCAGAACTTTTGACTTTTTTTTCTTCAAAACTCTGATTATTTATGCGTAAATGTATGCTATGATTATTGTAGTCTTTTTCTTTCTCATGTTGGAAAGGATTCATGTGGGACTTGGCGATAAATAATTGTCACTTAATGAGAAGTTCGCTTCTCGACAAATTTGTGGCATGATTTATTTGACTTTTATTAAAAGAGCACTCTGAATTGTATAAGGATTCATAGAATAATAGTGAATGATAAGAATTTGCTATCAATGAGTTGATGCAGAGAGCCCTTAATCTCTGAAAGATCTCCTTTTTCTTCATGGAGATTAATTGGAGAAAGTTAAGTTGAGTAAACGATTTTTTTCGGAGCGTACTGGCAAAATTTGCATCATTATCATCACATTCCTAAGCGACCTAACTTCAACTAATCAATAAATTCATTCATTGGATACAGATACTGTTTTCATCGTTATCAATGTAAGATTTATGGTATCGGATATCGATTTTTTAAAATTTTCTTTTTCATTTTTTTACGTTATTTGTAATTTGTTGTTTTCTTTATGCATTGTTTAAATTGCAACTTGTCCACTGAGTAAGATAAGGAATTTCACGAATACTTTAGATAGTTTCAAGTTTTTGCAAAGTTGCTCGCGCACAACTAATGCAAATATTGTAGTCACATTCCCTACAATGGAGCACACCGTCCTCCACCGAGCTTTTCGATATGTCACAGCCGTTGCATTTGAATCTATTGTTTGAATAGATTGTGTGGGTATACAGATACTTTTCTGTCGATCTGCAGCGTGAGCATTCTCTCATTATATCCCTAAGTCTGCGGAAGATAGTTTCATTGGATTCCTCTCTCCGTACCACTAATTTCTTTCTCGCACAGGACAAGCAAATATCATATTTGCACCCATTGCAATGGAGGACACCATCATCAACTGAGCTCTTCCCCACGCCACAGATATTGCATTTGAATCTATTGTTCGAATAGATCGTGTGGGTATAGAGATACTTTTCCGTAGATCTACAGCGTGTGCAACATGCCATTGCATCACGGAGGTTCATGAAGACGAATTCACTCGAGTCATTAACTGCTTTTTCTGCACATGAGGCACAAATATCATAATCACAGCTTTTACAATGTAAGACGCCATCATTTACTGAGCTTTTCCCCACACCACAGATATTGCATTTGAATCTATCTTTTGAATAGATTTTGTAGGTCAGGTCGTATTTTTCTGTGGATTTGCAGCGTGTGCAATGAGCCATTGACTCTTGGAGTTTCTGAAAGGCGGATTTATATTCTCTGTTTTTATTGTTTTGCTGGCTCAAAAGTGTTTTTGAACAGCTCGCGCAAATGTCGTAGTCACATTCTTAACAATGAAGGACGCCATCTTCGACACAATTCTTAGTCACACCACAGACGTTGCAAATGAACTCATTGTAAGAGTAGGCTGTATATCGAAGTTGGTACTTCGTTGAGGAACGACAACGAGTACAGTTAGCCATAGAGTCCCTAAGTTCATTAAAAATCGCTTCCTGCTCGATTTTTTTCATTAACTTTAATTTGTCTTCGCTGTCTTTCTGAACGATAATTTCTAATTCTTAGCAGCTTCTTGTACTTTCGTTTTCCATTGAGTTGTGTCTATTTTGTTGGGCTTAGTGATAGCTGCTGAGGGACATGTCTCCAGGAATTGGTAAAACGTGTCAGTTAGAGGCAGTTGCTGGTCGTTTGCGTTAGTTAATTCCTTGATTTGTGAGTAGAAGTGAATGAAATTTGTTTTTTCAGGCAGAGTTGAGTTTATCATCAAGTGCAATAAGTTTCGAAGGTCCTCATCAGTATCGATACATTTCAGAATAGGAGGTGAGACCTTGTTTACTATCACCGCAAATTGATCGGTTTTTAAATGCGTCGCTTCCAGTACGAGTCTCATGGTTACAAGATCATCAGGACGGACACTTCCAGCTTCAAGAGTGATAACGAGCATTCCATTAGAAAAGCCAAATCGATCTCTTAAGCTGCTTTGAGGCTGATTTCAGTATGAGCTAAGCCTGGAGTATCGATGCATCTTCTGCCAGAAGATCCTTTGGCAACTTGAAGTGTCCTTGTCTTGGACTTGAAGTTTGGCTCGTTCAGAATACCATTAAGCAACTTGCTTTTTCCACTTCCGGTGTTTCCGATGCAAAGAAAGGAAGATTGAGAGTGAGCGATTGATTCCATCACTCAGAATATATTTCCCAAAAATTAATTTTAATTCCTTACATGAAAATTTGTTAAATGCAAGTTCGATAAATATCTCTTTCTCTAGGATTTAATGCTCTTTCGATTTAATTTCGTTTGTCTTCTATAAAAAAAGAACTTGAACCTAACGATAGATGTGTCGCCTATGAGGAGAATTCTTAATATCAATAAAAAAAAAATCTTGAGGAATTTTGACTAAGGCACTGTTGAATTAAGCTGAAAATAACTACTAATGTTGATATGCGCAATTTTTGTAAGGGATGCAGCTTCAATAACGATGCCCATAACACAAATATGTATCTCTTGCCTCTTGTGGGGAAGCTTTTGGAAACATAACAAAACGAAATTCATTTTTTCACATTCCTGTCTCACACTAAGAAAACAACCTCGAAAGCATCACCAATTTCATTATCATTCAGCTCTATGAAGCTGGTGCCGATTGTGAAGGAGGTGTTGGAGGGCTTCCAAGTGGCGCTGGACCAAAAGCAGATGGGATTGACAAAGTATTCTATTTATAAAGGCTTTAAAAACTTGAACTTTTTCATTAATTGAGATTTCATAGCGAAGAATGTGTAGTTCAATATTGAATTTCTATAGACCAAGTTTAGCATTAGCTTCAATTCGTTAGGAATGAGCCTTGAAAGTTTACTCAAAATCTTTTCATAAATAATTTGGTGTCGTGTGATAAGAGAATTTGATGAATTCTATGTAGATTTATTAAATAAAAGGCTATCGCTCAATTCTAAAATTCTATGAATAAATTCCACTAATTAGGTTCACCATCTAATATTCCAGCTTAGCCAAAATACTTGTTGTATACCTCATCTTTCAGATTCTTGTGTTTCTTTCTCTCCTTCTCACGATGTTCCTGTTTTTCTTGAACTTTGGCCATTTTTTCCAATTTCTTTGCGATGGAAATTGCATTTTTGCTAGCAATAGTGTTTGGATCTTCAGGAGACTTAGTCTCTTCTGTTGGAGCTTCCTCTTTGGGCTCTTCCTTAGGAAGTTTTAAAATCTTTTTCTTATTTGTGAGTTCATTCATCACCTCTTGCTTCTGCGATTTGCTCAATCCTTTCAGCTCTTTTTTCATCGCAGTCTTTGTTTGATGATGACTTTCAAAAATCTGCTCGGTTATTATGGTTTTATTTGGACTTGGATTCAGCTCTTGATAATTGATCAGCTTTAGTTTTGATGGCTCTTTAAAATCCTCAAGCATATTCGTCGGTGGTATTGCGTCTACAGGCTTGTTGAATTTTTTATATTGATTCAAGAAATCAACAAAAAAATATGTTTTTCATCTCGTAGAAATAGCATGGAACCTCTGATTTCAACGCGCATCTTGAGATCACAGCTATAATTTTTGTCATCACTGACAGTTTTTATATAGAATTTCGGGAACCGAGAAGGTAAAGTTGCAAGTCCAACGTGTTCCTTGGAGATCGACACGTTTAGGACATTTCCTAAAGTGTCGTCATTTCGAAAAGCTTCATAATTTGTATAATTAGATTTCCTCTCAGCAGTAATTGATTCGGCTCGAAAAGGGAGGTGATGAAAGTGATGAAAGAAAACCATTTCGACTGATTCGACAGGTGAGATAGAACTTTTCAAGGGTACAGCAACTAAACAGCCCTCATAGTTGATAAGATGAACATAGGGTCTCGTATGCACGCAATAAATCGGTTCGGTCGAAGCATTTTCCTTCAAGATCCCAAAGTGGAAATCGAGAAAAAGGCTTATCTGTGATATACTTATGACTGCTCCTTGCCTATTATTTTTATATTTGAGGTACTCTTTGGCAAAGAAAACAAAGATATTGAAAATTATCCAACTATCAGAAAAAATCCAATTCTGCCATGCAGTTTCTCTCACTTTACCACTTTCCAAGTCTACCAAATAAAACCGTCCTGCGCCACAAATTAAGCATGCGTCAACTTTATTTTCTGGTGGTTTGTCATGAGTAAATTTTATCCATGAAAAAAACTTAAAACTGATGTCGAAAGAAGAGAAATGATTAGCGACCTGCGAGCTGTTGAAAATATGTTGCAATTGGATCCTCTCAATTTCTGCACATTTATCCCATTCTGGGGGCATCATTAATTGATAAATATTGAATTTCTCATCAATGAAATAGATTTTCAGAGTTCCTTCTTCAAGCTTAGGGGATACCCAGATTTCGGAGATTAATAGTTCCATAGAATCACGTTGTAAAAAGATAACTTTGCAATAAGACTGCTGTTGGTTACGGCTCACGTTAAGAATAATCAAAATATTGTTTCTCTTCTCTTTGCACAATATCAATCCACCTTCAAAGAATTTTACGTGTCATTCAGCTAGGGGTGCTTTTGAAGGATAATCGAAATTAAATCTCAATTCTCTGTCTTCAGTTTTTCCATCAAAATATGGACTTCTGATAGTCAGCTTTGAATCTGTGAAGAAAATCTCATACTCATAGTTTTTAGCTTGCTCATCAGCGCGAGTGAGATAAAGATTGACTTCTCCAAGATTGTAGATTCTTAGACGAGGGTCCTCGAATTCGATATAGCACCGCTCATTTCCTAAGAATCTTGCATAACGAGGGCGAAGGGAGAAGCTCTCAAAGTTAAACTTTGCAAAATGGTGAAGATTGAAGCTGCCATTTGCCAATACAGCAACTTTGTACCGCCATAGCACGACATTTTGTTCCGAACGAAACACTGATAACATGAGATAAAGCGGCTCACTTTCACGAGTCTGATTCCAATGAGAAAATTATTTAGAGGTAATGACTGTCATATCCAACATAGCATCGAGATAAAGAGGGAGATCTGATGTTGAAGCTCGCTCAATAACCTCTGAAATGGTTAGCAGCGTTTTCTTTGAGGGATCATAAGACTGAAGGGAATCAATCATAAATCTATGTCCCATGAACAGCTTCTTATCATAATTTTCTATTGAACTCTTGGTGTCAATAGGGTAATCAATGTGGTAATGAGCCAGCGCAAGAGGCTTCCAAAAGTTAGGAATGCCAGAGTTAAAATATTTGCTGGCTGAGGCCAATTTACAAGCCGAGGTGAGGTCAAGCAGTTGGAGAATTGAAAACCAAACTTTCAGATCAAATTTGTTAAACAATTCTTCACCATTAGAACTATGAAACCAATAAGCCTCATTAGATGACGAATGAGATATAAATTATTATTACAAAAACAGCTGTTTAACTCTTGATTGGTGCTGTGTTGTGATTTCTTGAGTGTTTAAAGCGATGATTGCCTGCTCTCTGGCTATTCTTATCTGCACATTAATTATGGAAACTAAAGCCGGTCGTTTGCATAGTGTCTTCATAATCCTGTGAAAGATTCAGAGAAGATGAAAGATGAAATCATTTACGATCAAAACAAGATCATCGATCTCTTCTTGCATGCTTACCTTGGCATACTTTTGGGAACGCCTCACGCTTTTGGAGGTAATGAGTTTCCTGGAAATCCATTCTTCTTGGTTTGGTTTCTTTTCCATTTGGGAAAGTTAGAAAGGATATTGGAGCTGTTTTTAATTGATCAAGTTCTTATCTCAAGTCATTTATAACACAGTCTGCCAATAAATAAGCTCAAAGATATATCCTTCTGATCAGAATCTAAAGTTAAATTCGGAACCTACAAATTCCTGATGCATTTTCCATTCTTATGTCCCGGTACAGCAGTACAGCCGTTGATTTCATCTGAGCCACATTTAGAAAGAGACCAACCAAATCAAATTATCTGTAATTTCAATGGAAGATCTTGTGAATACAATTGCCGTTGAAGAATGTTTTATTTCTCCTGGATATAAGGCAAATTTAGCCAAGAAGTGCTTCATCTTGCAATTTTATGGAAGCATGGTACTTAGTTTGACTCGTGTTAAGGTTCAGTTCATCTTCCTGTACGAACAATTTTGTTAGAGTAAATCGGTATCGTCGGAGATAGAGTCTCTTGCTCGATTTTGAGCATTTCGTCTTGCTGTATTGCTAGTTCAAAAGGTTTCTCAGAAAGTCTAGAATAACCCCTCCGAAGTTTTCAGTATTTCACTCATTTTTTGGGATAAATACCTTCACTGGATCTTAGATTTCTTCTAATAAGATTATTTCAGACTTGTGGCAAATTTTATTTCAGTCCCAGGCTTTGATTTTGGACTTTCTGGCTTTTTCTTGTTATGAACTGATTGATTGCCTTTAATTTCATTGTTAATCGCCATTTTAACTATTCATCGAACTCAACTTCCCAAACTCCGCTCTATTTAATTTATCAGCTTTAATATTTACCAAGCATGTGCCAGAAGTCCATCTTTACAAAATTTCTGAAAACTTGTATTATTCTGCAAATCGGCAGTAGCATTCAAGATTTTCGAAAGTAGAAAAGAATAAACAAGATACTCCTTTAAAAATAATGCAGGTCTTGAGCGTGGTGCCATTGATCGAAAATAATCTAAAAGAGTGTGGTCTCATTAATAATAAGATGACATAGCCATCGTTGCTATTATTCCAAACATATGAAAAAAAAATTTAAAAATAATGAACTAAGATTGTGTCATGGTATAATGATAAATAGAATCGCATGCTAGGACCTCTTAAGCGAAGAATAAATAGGATTATTCTTCCAATCAGAGGAATATTGTGAAAGACAGCTAGAATTTATGTTTATGATATTTGGATATTTCAGGTTTTTGCTCTATTAAGCATAACCACACTGCTTTTTAAGGAAACACTTAAAGATGGCTAAAATACTACTGCTAAGAATCTCAAGTGTCATTTCCTTTAGATATCAGCTCCTTAAATTCGATTGCAAAGGATTTTTTTGTAAAATGCAAATCAAAATATGAACCGCTTCCGAAGGTCCTTGGAAGTGCCATACTCAGATGCGATCTGTCTTTGAAGAAGTTCCCGTGTTGATATAAGGATTTTTGGTGTTTCATTCTCAACGATGTGAGTCTGAGGAGGGTCATTCCGAGCCTCTGTTTGTTTATTATCTAGAGGGCTTAGAGGGCTTAGAGGGCCGCTTTCTTTTAACTCGATTGTTATGGATGCAACGTCAGACTGGTTTTCGAATCGGTAAAGGTCTTTCAGTTGATTCGCCCTTGTGTGTTTTATCCGGGGCTTTTCGAATATGATAGAATGATCTTCGTTACCTTCATTAGTATTAGTTTCGTCACTCTGACTGGCTAACTTGGCTAGCCGTTTTAATTTTTGTCTTTTCCTTCTCAAATAAAGAGTTTTCAGTTTTGTAGCGATAATTATCCCAGCTTCAAGCTTTGACAATCGTTTAGCTTGCTGCTTTTTCTTCGAAGCTGAATTATTGTCTCTAGTTCCGACGTTAGCCATTCTGAGTCGATCCATGTATTTAGGTTCGATCACGAAATCAAATAACGTGTCACTGATTTGAGGATCCATCAGCTTCAGGATTTTTCTAGAAGTCGGCGAATGTTTCATTTTCTTGAGAAGTTGATTATATGCTGTCAGTGACTTTGCAAATCTATCCAAATGCTCTTTTTGATAGCTATTTTTGGAAGGTTTCTTGGGGCTTCGAGTAGGTGAATCAAGGCTTTCTCTGGATTTTGGTGAAGCTTGATTGAGATTTTCTACCGATTCAAGCCCCTTCTCTTCAATAACTTGGGTCTCTTGAATTCTGCTCGTTTTGGACCGACTCTCATGAGCAACTTTCTTCTCCAAAGAAAGGTCATCGAGCGAAATAACTGGTCTTTTGAGATACGAAAGCATCATGATCTCATCATCTTCCAGAAAGAGTTTTTTGAAACGGTCGAATTCATAGAGTTTCTTCGCGATCTCTATTAGATCGAAATCTTTCTGAGCTGTTTCGATTATCTTATTGATAATTTGTTTCTTTTTTCTTTGGACACAGGGAATAAAACTTATCAAAAAAGCTCCCAGGCCGTAAGTTATCTTTTGTTGACTTGGTCTAGGGTCTTCTTCAGCATCCAATTTCCTCTCACCTCTAGGAATCGAAGATTTACGCTCTATCTTTTTATCATTTTGACTCCCTTTCTTAGTATTGCTAGGTCGTTGAGATTTATCAGCCGCTTTAGAACTGCCTTTCCTTTTCGTAGGCGCTTTTTCGTGGTGCTGAAAATCAAAGTCGTAAAATTGGTTCGCGAAATGCAAAGGATATGCTCTTTGTGCGTACAATTTAACAAAAATTCCAAAAACAATGACGGCGAGGCTGAAGACACTTCCGATATTAGCTAATCCTTGCTGCAGTTTTGGATATAACCTTCTTGTAGTATACATAGTTCGGCTTTTCATTATCCAGATGGCGGCAATGGTATAAGTTTCCCAATCATCAAAGCTTATCAAAGATCGTGCGTATGTTCTTATTTCGGCCGGGTCGACTGTAAACGTTGTGAGATTTTTCGGATTCCAATTCTCGAACAATAAATTATCATCTGTGATTATATCTTGCTGATTGAGAGGTAATTCAGCATCTACTACCATTTTACCAGGGAGCAGGTACCAATAAAAGCTATCCAAGTTGTACTTCACAGGCTCCGAATGCGATGTTGGAGTGATAATCGTATTGGTGTAGAAAACTTCAACAGAAGCACCATATACAGCATTTTCTTCGAAATACTTCGTGATTTCTTCTGTAGATGCACAAACAACGTCAGGACGATTGACTGAATCGTTTTTGCATGAATGTATGCTGATCAGTATTTGCTCGGCAATTGGATTGCGATAGTAACCAGAGATACGCAGATCAACATCACCGTAGGGACATATCGCTTCGTCAAGACCCCAATTGTGAAACTCTTCTTCATAACCTTTAAAATATTCGGCTGTGCAAGGCCCGAAAGGAATTGTCCAGAAAAGTTCTTCAATCGTGCCATTACTATGCTGGACTGCTGTATAATGCTCCACTTTGAGAGTAAGCAGTGGTGAGTTCATGTGCAGATCAGGCATTTTGATAGCGAACTTGAATCCTGCTTCAGTGAGGTTAATCGGATTTGGAACCGAAAGTATGGTACGATCAACTGTCACTTGTGGAGATTCATAAGTGAAGATAGAATAAAAAGTTAGAGCAGCCTGGATCACTGTAATCGCAACCACGCAAACTGTGAAGAAGAAACCTGCATGGGTTGTGAATCTGTCGGATCCTTGGTAGTTTAGTCTGACTGGTCGATGAAATAAGTCGAATTCACGGTACATTGATGGGACTTTTTCTGATCAAAGTATAAAAGTTAATTTTATAAAGTCCAAATCGCTGGCATTTATTCAAAGGAACACAAACGCGATGCAGAAACTGACGAGATTAAATAAATATTTATTCACAATATATAATTTTAATGGTTTATTTCTTTAATTGTTCAGAAATGAATATTCAAGGTTGCTTTAAAGGATGTAGCAATTATGCTTGAAGTTCTATTCCAACCAAAATTTCTAATGAAAATGATGGTTATATGGAAGTTCTAAGGGTATATTTCTCGTTAAATGAGCGAAGAGACCAAAACAAAAAAGGGGAAGCCATGCAACAAATAAAGATGTGTTGTGAAAGCCACTTCACCAAGACAAATGAATCGAAATGTCAGTCAATTATGCCATTTTCCATATTTTATATGGGAATAATAATTAAGCTTGATTGGATTAAATTTTTTCAAAGGCGGTTACGAAGGGAAAAAATTTAGTATTGAAAGAAATTAATTTAACATTTCCATGGTAATCAACAGTTCTGATTCTTTTCGTTGAACTCCTGTGATAAATTGAAATACGAGCTGAGTGCTAGGCTCCTTGAAAGCGTTGACTTCTGAGGAACCATCTTTATCTTAATGGTGTTTCGATACAAAATTAGGAATTTCATGATTAATTTGTTTATTATGATGGCGATCAATGAATTTTCCTCTGTAGTGTTGTACAGAAGGCTGTTTTATGTTAGATTGCCTGCGTTTCTTTGACGGGTTTGGTTCTTAAACTGCTAATACTTAAAGACTGATGTATGTGTGGCGGAAGAGTGACTTTTTGATGTAGTAGAAGAGTCTATCACCTTGTCCATTATTACTCTGGTTATATTAATGAATGGCCGGTTGAATTAACTCCGATAAGTTTTGTCTCTTTCTTTTAAATCATGCTTCATCCGTCTCGAGACCAGAGACATTGCTCAATGCGGCTTCAAGCGCTGCAATCTTTGAGCTTTTGTTCTTCTGCTGAGAAAATCTCATTAATTTCAACTACATTTGTCAGTTGCCAGTTTTAACCTCTACGTGAATTTAATTTCTCTACTCCCAAATCAAATACCGCATGACTTATTTGAGGTTTATTTTGAGACTGTTTTATCTTGTTAAAAATCGGTTGTAGTTTCATATGAGAATTTTCTTCGACGGTAAATATTTTACAGATACCTTCGGATGCGGAGTGATTGATTTGAGAGTTTTTATGGTTCTTCTGGTTCATTTCCTTAGAATTTCCACTCGATTCAAGCTCTTTCTGTCTAATACCCCAATTTTTTGGAGCTTTGTTCGGTCTAGACCCACTCTCTTGCGCCTTCTCATCAATTGAAGAAGAGTCATACAGAGAAAGAACCGATTGTTTACTATATGAAAATTTTTTCTGGAAGACCTATCTAATTCATAAATTTTTCATAAGACTTCACTCCTTATGCACAAGTATCTACAGTTTCTGTGATTTTTCAATGAGTTTCTTGGTGGGTAGCTTCCTCTTATTCAAAAAGGCTCAAAGACGTAAGCTTTATGCTCTCGCCATGCAATCAAAGGATATTTGGGATTTCGTTGGAATGCTGACAATCATTTCACTTTCTTGTGAGAAACGATATTTTCGAAATGTAATGCTATAACATTGCAGTTGTAATCAAAGAAAATAACCTTGAGAACGACATCCATAAAGAGATAGAATCTTCAAACAAACAAAAATTTGAAAGATATACTTTTATCAGAATATGATCCCAAAAAAAAACAATAGTGAGCTTTTTTACATTGAAATAAATATCTTAAGATATAATTCCTTTTAGTCAAAAATTTTCAAACACTAAATTTTAGAGGAAGATCGCTGCTTGTTGCAGAAGCAGGTCATCTAGCAGAAAAAAATCTGATTCAAGCCACCTCAATAATTATTTGAGGTCGAATGGCCACAAACATATACAAATATTCTTGATAATCAGTCTAATTTAGTTCGTCAACTTGACTTTCTTGCGAGCAGCCGATTCGATCGATAATCATTCCATACAATTTGCTTTCAATCTTAATCTATTTATTTCTCCTCATCATTCATTATACAAAGAATCGATCTTATATAGTGCTATCTTGTAAAGTGCTGAAAATGTCTAGTAAAGTGTCTCTCTTATGATATGTAACTTATATAAGGCGTAATTCATCATTTATTCACTCATTCATTAACTTCATTTTTGAATAAAAAACTTTCAATATCTGAGATTCATTCAGATAACTCTAACACACTGAATTTCCAAATTGATTAATTGCCAAATCAAGAGGATTTTCTTAAGAAGGGACTTCAATGCAAAATCCAATTTAACTCATGTAGTTATTAACTCATATTCGATTTTGCAAAACACTCAAATAATAAAAACTCCATATTATTGTGCTTCTCAAATCTATCTTGATAAAGCCATTACCCTAATCTGATTCCCAGACATTCCCGGGTCTGACTCATGAAAATGGGGTCAAGTAACCGCTTTGGCGATTGTTATGACGAAATTTTATTTAGCCAGTGTGAAACGATACGCACTTGCTAAGACGAATTATAAACGTTTTTACAACTTAACGACTAAATTTTTTTAATCAACAGGTGTTTTTAACTGAAGCGATTCGCGTTTCTATAATCATTTTTAAGGTTTCAGAGAACGACTTAACGCAGCTACTATGAGCGAACAAACCTACAATATCGCATCCAATTATCGCACAAGCCGCAATCATCATGCCGTTAATCACAACAACTTATTACACCAACTCCAGGACGAATCCAGCCAGCTTGACCAAGTTGAAGATTCGATTCAATACTACCAAGCTCCTCCCACAAGAAATCCCAAAAAGAGATCCACAGTCATCGGTTTGAGACGCAAGCTCGAAAATGAAATCGACTTGGACATCCAATCGATGGCTGAGAGGCAAACACCCACGAGTCAACGACTCCTAAGAGCTCCAGAGAAGCTGGCACCTACCTCAAAAAAGATTTCTAAAAAAATCCCAAATATCACTCCAAAAGATAGCATTCAGCTCCGCCGAACCTGGACAAAGCAAGAGGACGAGCTTTTGCTCCATTACATTAAATGCTATGGCCAGAACTGGGCGATGATCTCTCAAAGCATGGGAGGCATACGAAACGGGAAACAGATTAGAGACAGATATTTGAATAAGCTAAACCCAGCGATAAAGAACACAAAATGGACGCCAGAAGAGGACCAAAAGCTCTTTGAGTTATTCCAGGTCTTTGGAAGAAAATGGTGCCGAATTGCCAAGGATATGGCTGGTAGAACCGAAGCTATGGTTAAAAACCGGTTCTATACAAAGTTCGAGCATTATCTCAATCAATCGTTGAAAGACCAGCCTATCAGTCCGCGCCGTAAAGAAAACGGACACGCCAATTTGAGATTTTTAAAAACCAACAAAACTTTTGACAGCGCTCAATTGCTTCAAAAAATGAACTTGCAGAGGAGACAGCAACCGGTTAATATTCCTTACGAAGAAGAATATGACCCTTTGGATCAACTCGAATCGCCAAAGGTGTCTGAATATTTATCCTCGCTTGGCGAGCGCGAAAGCGACGATATCTATGCTAACTCTCCTGAATTGGACCAGTCTTCTGAAAATTATACTCCAAATTCGAAGGTTAATTTCGAGGAGGCTTTCAGAGACTATGTAAGAGAAAGAGAGCATGGATTTGAAGGCGAAGAGGCTGAAATGATTGATTTTAGCGAGCAAATGAAGCCTGGGCAAGACTTCCCGAATTATCACGAGAACCAATCGGCAATTTATGAAAATATCCGAGGAGATGAGTCTGGTGGAATGGAGATTGAACCTTCAGAGGAAGTAAGAGAAGCTGCACCAGTTGAAGAAACAAACAAAGTCAATGAAGTGAATGGAGAAAATCAAGAGGCTGGTGATCTCACTGATGGAAAAAATTTCAATGAGCTGGACAAGCAAGCTCAAATCCAGATTTTAGAAACTCGACTTTCTGAAGTTGAGAAGATTTTCTGGAGTACGCTGGAAGAAATGAAGAGGCTTGTTGCGATTAACGCTGAAAAGCTGAAGGCGTCAGAATAGGTGCTTTTTCTGAATGGTAATTAGTTCATTCTCAGGTGTCAATTTTTATTAAAAGCTTAAGTCAAATAATTTTTTGTTTTCTGAGTCTTATAAAGTTACATTGAGTCAAAAATTGTTCTTTTCCAAGAAAATCTGCTGTCTTTTAAGGGAGTCAATGGGAAATAGAAGCTCTTAGGAATGAAAACATGGTCAATATGGTAAATGAAGATATCGTTCTGTGTGTAATAGATACATGATTGACATAAGATACTATTAATCTCAAAGATTGAGTAATTGATAGGATTGGAATACTGATGAATTCGTTAGCGTCAACTCTGAAAAGCTTTGAGCAGAGAAGTCTCAGAAACGTAGCAAAAATTCTCATTTTTCCAATTTTAGTTTGTCTGCTGCTTAGCGCGTTAAATTGTATTTAAGGAGTCGCAAAATGAAGGATAGTTTTCCTTGAGAGAGCAAAAGCTAGAAGTTAAACCATTTCCAATTGCGAATCTTCAATAAATAGATGCAATTTAAGGAAAAATAACTATTTCTCCTGGATTTTCAGTCAACTATTGAAAAAGCTTATTTAAGTCTTAAGGTTCTCTTTCAAGGAATTGCGGTCGGTATGTGCAAAAGCATGTATGATGAATTCTACTTGCAAATGAAAAAAATAAGGAAGATTTGTCTGTAATTTGAGCTAATGCTATTATTGCTATCGCTGTATTGGACAACAAAGACTCTTTCAAACACTCAGCGTCCCAAAGTATATGTTGTCTGGCAACCAACGCCAATTTTTGCAAAAATAGCAAGATTTTAGCTTGTAGAGGTTATGCGCTAATAACACATAAAAAACTGTTTTTTTGGTTTCTTACGTTGATGGACCGTTATAACTGACGTAATAAAATAATTACGAACTATAAAGAGAATGAGTTAACACTGTCCGTGAGTTATCACTGGAAAGGTATTCAAAAATGCCTCGAAATAGGCGTCGTTTGCCTCTCTCTCTTCTCTGAGAAGTACTCTTGCTGATTACGATCACTCAAACTTTGTGATTAGAAGCGAGTTGGAACATGGACTTTTGGAATGAACAAACAAGAGCTGGTTTGTTTCGTAATTAAGTAGAAGCTCTTATTTTGGTATCTTGAGTTATTTTCCATTGGAAACGTCAATATTTGATGTGAGTCAAACGCATGTAAAACTGCCTTCTGTTTTCGGATTTTTCGGAAGGAAAGTTCAACAATTGCAACCTCTTTATGTGTTAGCTTCCGAATATTTTGCTATGGATGCAGTTGAATACTTACGCATTGGAGACATATATAGAGATTATGCAAGCGAGTAGTAAATTGATGGCAATCTTTTTAATCCAGAAAGATTTCTTAAGGCCAATGCGCAAAAATTGATCATCACTCTAGCCAACAGCACTTCTCTTTTAAAGTTGTTACATGTATTAGAAATTTCTACCATGAGATATTTCGAGCGAGGATCTCTGTATCTTACATTTTTACTAAAATAATGATGTTTTTTGCTTGAAAATTGAAGAGAACAGATTTACAAAAAGTAAGAATAGATATCGCTGGCAGAAAATGGGTATAATAAATGAATGAGAGAGCTTTTGCTATAATAGAAAGAACTGTCTGAACTTCTTAGTTAATGTTTTTAAGAAAATTCGTGAGTAATGTGAGGAACTCAAACTGATGCTCTTTATTAAAATGTTTATCTTCTAATAGCTGAGCTTTTTGTTTCTCGAATGCATTTATTGTCTCTTCATCTGCCTCGGATAGTTTCTTCGCCGATGAGAGTGAAACGCAAAAATCCGAGGTTACTTCCGGATGTCCTTGAGTTCCTAAGAACTGATCTCCAATGCAAAAGAGTTCAACTTCGGTGGTTGCTGACGTAGCAAGTAATAAGGCATCCTTTGGTAATGTTGAAATGTGATCTCCGTGGCCCTTTACATAACTTAAAGCCTTCGGCTTTCTTCCACAGAGCTCTTTATAGGCTCTCACATAAGGCTGGTTATAAAATTCCTCAGTGAAGAAAATCTCGTCGTTGCCGTCTCGATATGAGCCTGGCATTTTTTCGACGGTCCCTCCAAGTGCTTGAGCAAGTACCTGGGCTCCATAACAAATTCCGAGATAACGTACACGAGTCTTGTCCTTCAGATATCTGATAAACTCCTCCAACGGAGCTATCCATTTCGCATTTTCAGGGTCATAGCAATGGCCAGGAGAGCCTGGAACAATAATTCCTAAGGTAATATTAAGTCATCAAAAGAGTTAATATGGGGTGCTTTTTACCATCGAGAGACTGAACCAAGCTCGGGTCAGGGTACTCTCCGTATCTGACCTTGAATGTAAACCATTCTTCATCGGTTCTTCTGAAATGCCCTTGAAGAGCACTTTCACAGAAGTTGTACATGCGATCTGCTTCAGGTTCGCTCTGAGAGATTTCACGACAGGTCAAAACGGCAAAGCGTCGTGAGGGTTTAAGAGGGATTTTCCTCTGTATTCTGGGAATAAGCCCAACTTTTACCGCTTGGACCATCTCATAGACCGACTTTTCAAATACCTCTGGATTCAGCTCACCAAATTTGTCCAATTCAACCAGGCAAAGCTCAATCGGGATTTCTTTTAACTCGAGAAGGGCATTGAATGAATCCAAAGAAAAATATTTCAATGGAAGAGCGTAAACTCTGCAATTATCAACGGTATCGTATTGAATCGCTTGTTGGGTGAAGTAAGAGAGCATCTTAATGAAAGAAGGCTCGTTGAAGATGAGATTGCAGCTGTAGTGTTGAGGTTTTTCGACAAAGAGAGACTGTAATTCCTTATTTTCTTGAATTACGTTTTCTGGTGTGAACAAACCAAAGCTTGCTCTCAAAATTGCTCTAACTGAGGTCATCACAATTGAAACATCGCAAGTTTCTGACAAACCATGGATAGCCGAAAGTTTCTTTGTGTTATTGTTTCTGAAAAATATGAATTTGGTGTCTTTTTCATCTGTAATGTATGGGAATACGGTAACTTCAGGATATTCTCTATAGGATAGGTCTGTAGTTTGATCTATTTCTTGCATTTGTAAGAACAAGATAGATTGGTAGTTTAGCGAGTATCAGCAAGTATACTTATAAATAAATCACGTAGCTTTAAAGACTGTATAAATATGAATTCAATAAAAATAGCTCAAAGTACCCCATAAATTAAAATGGCAAAAGTAAATACGAAGTGTTTGAAAGAGAGACATGCCTCACGTATGATTGGCTTAAAAGTATATGTCTAGATCGAATTTCGGTTAGCTTATCTTTCTTTTGCGTGTGGATTCATCAATCAGGATATAAGAGAACTTCGATCGCTCTTCATAATTGCTGAATAGTGTCTACTTCCTTTTTTTCTTCTTATCATGTGATAGAATTTCAATTTTTAAGCTGCTCTGGTTTAATAAATCAAATTTTTTATGTTTAATGAGATAGAGTCGCTAACCATGAGAGTTTTTTTTTTTGACAATACAAACTAAATGTTTTTCAGCAATAGGCATAATCTCTTAGGTGGGTAATGTGGATAATAGAACGCAAACTCGGCATGTATCTGGTTTTTTTTTATTTTTAATAATAATGGCCTTATTATGGAACTACGGTAATAATATCTCCATTTCTGAGTTTCTTTCTATTGTCAATGCTGATAACGACGCAGCCAGCAGAGCATCCAGGAGCTGGAGGTTGGGTGCGATCTCCATTCGTGCCACAGCCGCACCCATGAAGCATGATTCCTCCTCTTCCACACATCTTAGCATTGTTCATGGGAGTCATATGGAAAGAGCATGGCCTTGGCTTGCTACCATGCATCACATCAGTGCAACCAGTGAGTTTGTATTGATTAGCTGGAGCAGGACCGGTGTTGCTGACGCACTGCATTTTTGGATTGTTGCGACCTCGAGTGCTTCCACTGTAACCAACAGTATTGATTGCCCATTGTCCTGAACCACCGACTAATTTTCCAGAGCTTTGATGATAGGTATATTTTTGCTGAGGTCTTGGTTTAAGGGTAGAGCAACAGGTTTTCCAGTTGTTGTTGTTATTGGTGACTGGGAATTCGATGTCATCACCATCGAATATCAGCTCGATAGTGCCATCCAACGAGGTATCATCGCACCAAGCAGAAGCGATGAACAAGCTGAAAACGATGAGAAAGAGAGTTTGACTCTTATTCATATTTCTGATAGAAATGCAATTCTTAAAAGAGCCTCAGGAGCAGTTTCTAACTGTAATGCATTACAATTTACTTTAAATAAAATAGTTAGAAACACTTCTCTCTTTTGTTGTTTTTCTTTTAGCCTTCTGACGCTGCATCTGACTTGACAGTTATAATATATAGACCTCTGCAAAGCTCTCTCTTCCTTTTGATTTCAAACTTGCTGATACTTCCTATTTTTTTTTTTGTTAATTAATCAGAATTTCATCAGGAGTAGGTAGCAATGCCATATTAAACGATATAGATATTACTCGAATTAATAGTAATGATTATCTTTGCTCTTTTGTTACTTATAGAAGTTAATACTCAATGTTACCTCGTTGATCTGATTCTTTGTAATCAACGGTAATGATATAACAAGCTCTGAGCTTCTTTTTGTTGCCAATATTGATAATGACTGAACCCTGAGAGCATTCAACAGTTGGAGGCTGAGTGTTATCTCTTTTTTCCACAAGAGCATCTTTTATTAATTTAAGCATTTGATATACTGTTCGATTGCAAATTGATCAGAGTTATCAGTAATAACAGCAATGCTTCTTCTAAACACCTTAGAAGCTGATATTTGGATTCAGCACATATCATTATTAACCACAAAGATTCTCTGACTTCTCACATGGGTAGCGCCATATTGTCATAGTTTCTAAATACCCACTGAAAAGTTAATCACTTTCAACCCATTAATGCAAAAAGATTCATTTTTTCTCTGCTCACGATATTCACAAGTTGTTCGATTGCTTTAATTGCGTTTGTTAAACGACAGGCGAATTATTACTTCTAAATGAAAAACAAACAAAAAAAACTTTATTCAACTTGTTCTAGCAAATCTCAGTTTTAAAACTGAAAAGCACTACATCTTTGAAGCTTGAGCTACTTATATACAGGTGCCTGAACAAGCTCGACATCAAGAAATCAATTGTTCTAATAGAAATTCCGAGGCACTACAAACGATTACAAATAAATACAAATTTTTTAAAAAATATTTAACAAATAGAAAAATATTTAAGATGCGATAATAAATTTTGGAAAAGAAATATGGATTTAAATCCAAATCATTCGTCCCATTTGATGGAACAAAGAGAGTGCAGGTTCTAATGGGTCGTGTCATCACATGCTTGAGATAGCATTTTCCATGTAAAATTTGGATTTTATAATTAATTTTTTGATAAAACACCAGAAAATCATGGATTATCAAGCGCAAGGGTACTCTGGTCGATCCTATGTCTAGATTGATTGAGAACCTCGATGAAGTCTCAACAGTTTGGCCTCAGACTAGCTTCTCCAAGGAGATGTTTGCTCGAAAGACATTATCATTTATGTATATATAGAAGTATAAGCTTTATATACATGGATGATGTATATATAGATATCGTCTCTCTTTAGAAGACTTTCAAAAAAATAAAATAAAAATATACCATTTGAGATCTTAATCAGCACATTTTCCGAAAATTCACTCTACATCTTGCAACATCCACTCTTTTGTTTAAGTATTTTAATATGATTCTGATTTTGAGATTTGGTTCTCAATATTTTTGCCTATTATGAATGATATGAATATTCCTTTAAATTTAATCCTCAATATTGAGTACTAGAGAATTATTATTATGTTGATTAATGTCATTAATGGGAAGCAGATCTATCTATCATCTTAAGCGAATCCGAAACCTTCTTTAACTTTACAAATGGCAAGTAGTAACTTCTCAGCCAAATCTTCTTTTGAGAGGTATTGTGGCAAATCAATTGTAGAGGAGCTACATGCACAAAATTAGTTATGGAATCTAAATTAGATCATGATACCACGTATGACTTGTTGGAAGTAAAGTTTCTGAGCCTGCTCTCTGAATTGTCAGATATTTGTTTTTGAATCCTTCAGGGACGGTTCGGGACAGACCTATTTATATAAAAATTAATTTTTCAGTCTCGGTTATCCTCTACCTGATGCGAAGAACCAAAGTGCTGAAAGGCTTTTTTGATCGAATTCTTTCACAATCTCCCAGAACCAGACAATTTGTTGCGAGTCTATTGAGTAGCCTCCTTTGTAGTGAGTGTTTGCCTTGAAATCCTCGAAGTCGATGCTTGGGTCTCCTGCGATAAGTTTGTCCAGTTCGGCGACTGTGAAAAGCTTCAGATGTTCTGGATTAACAAAGCGGCAAAATCCTTGTTTAAAGGCATTGACAGGACCCTCAGTTTCTTTAACGAGTTTGTGATAGATGAGTCTCTTGACATAATCTTTCTTGTTTTCATCAGTCACAGGCTGATTCTGTTCATCAGGTTCTATGAGACTGAGTGTATATTTATTGCCGAACATTTCGGTTTCGTAGGTGTAATCGAGGTCAAGAAGGCCTTTAATTGGATTTTTGAGCATCCAATCAAGAGAATCCATGAGTTCCTGGTCAGTGTCAGCTAAATCAGGAATCGCCACATCTCGATCTTATAATGTAAGAGTTATTACAAGTTGCAAAGAGATCCGGGGAATTAGTACCTGTGAAACGTTTGAGGAATGAACGGGTGAAGTTAACTGGAATTGTGAGCTTGTTATCAACCGCCTTTTCAAAGAAGAAAAAATCGTTAAAATCTTTGAAGCATTTCTATTATTATTCTTACATAACCAACGATGCAACCAGCGAAATGGAAGTAAGACAAAGATCCTGGAATAACATGGGATTTTGGATCAGGTTGAATACTGATTTCATTTTCTGATTTCTTGAAAAGACCGAATGATGGATCAAACAACTCTTTGCATAAAAGTGAAAGCCATTCATTTCGGAGACCACCTTGAACGGATTAAATTAGAGATTCATTTGAACAATCTCTTTGAAGTTACCTATATCGGATCCGGATTCACCGTAGAAGTTAACTTTGAATTGGGTGTTAGCAATTTTGGAAGAAGGATGCTGATCAATGAAAGCTTCTAATTGTCGCTTACTATCTTTAACGATATATTTTCTCCGGACGTTGAAGTCTAATCATGGATGTTATTGTAAGTGAGCTGAGATATGGGTTTTACGAATCGAGTCTGAGCCTGAGTCATGGTCATCGCCTAAGTCGTTGCTTGGAAGCTTGGAGAGTTTATTTCTTGGAGAGTTTGATTTCTTGGAGGAGAGTGCTGGCCTTTTGAATCAGTCTCATGAGCAGCTCATCGCACTGGGCAACTCCAGACTCTCTGATTGAGGATATAGATCTGTCTAATCCTAGAAAGAGTAATTCCTGATTTGGTTTGGAACCCATGTGTTCTTCGCTTTTTATTTGGACTCTTTCGAATTTAGGATCTGAAAGCTTCTTTTGTTCTTCTTCAATCCGACCATCAGACTGACTTGGAATTTGGATGCCGTCTAGTTGTTTGCCAGCCAATTGACCGCCCAGGGAAAGCATAAACTATATCTTATTCAGGATTTGTAGTTCAAGATTGATTTCATTCGATAAATGAATGACGTTCATCTGTAATTCATTTCGTTTTACTCAATTGAGATTAAGTGTAGTTTAAGGTTAATTTCTTTCTTCTTTCTCTCTCTCTTTTCAACCATCATGTTTAGAATAATAGATTTTTAAAGAAGATTGATAAAGAAGTTTCATGAAACAGACCTTAGCTGCTATTAAGAATCTATGTAGCTTATCAATAACATATATCTTTTCTCAGCAATCAGTTTTCTCCTAAGTTGCACATTAAATTTTCTGTTTCAAAGTGATCTCCTTTATCTTATTCTCTGTGTTCAACAGTGATGATATCACCAGCTCTGAGCTTCTTTCTGTTGGCAATATTGATAATGACACAACCAGCAGAGCATCCAGCAGTTGGAGGCTGAGTGTTATCTCCGCTGGTACCGCAAGCGCATCCGTGGAGCATGATTTCAGAGCGTCCGCACATCTTGGAGTTATCCAAAGGACTCATCCAGAAAGAGCATGGCTTTGGCTTGTCACCGTGCATGATATCAGTGCATCCAGCGAGCTTGTACTTTCCAGCTGGAGCAGGACCGGTGTTCTTGATGCATTGCATTTCGGGTTTGTTGCGTCCTTGAGTGCTACCACTGTAGCCATGGGTATCGATTTTCCATTCTCCGGTACCACCGACCAATCGTCCGGTGTTTTGGTAATAAGTGTAATGTTGTTGAGGTCTTGACTTAAGGGTTGAGCAGCAGACCTTCCAGTCGTTGGATGCCAGCTCGATCTCGTCGTCGAATGGTGAATCGCACCAAGCAGAGGCGATGCACAGACTGAGAATGATGAAAATGAGGGTCTGATTCTTATTCATTTTGCTGGTAGAAATTAATTTATTATAGATGACTCAAGCTCAAAGCTAAAGCCTTTGCTAATTTGATATATTGCGAATTACTTTGATTCTGAATAAACAATTTCATTTACCGAGTTACAAGCCTCGATTTTTTTCTTACACCTAAGTTCTTCGGAAAGATGCTTCTTTCCTTTTCTAACTTTAGTTATCCTTCAGGTTTTATAATTTCATTAATGGCTCATTAACACAAATTCGGTGAGGATGAAGCAAGAACCATACAATATCTGTAGATTTATACTATGTAGCTTCACATTAATGGACGTTGCGATTTTTTTGAAAAAGCATTTTCCTAAGCTACTTATTTGATTTTGAATTTTAGTATCTTACTGCTGTAAACACAGTAAGTAACTACTTAAGCTTATTACTTGTGAACGACAGTGATAATGTCACCAACTCTGAGTTTCTTTCTGTTTTCGTGATTGATGACAACGCAACCAGCAGAGCATCCATCAACTGGAGGTGCGGTGGTATCTCCTTTCGTGCCACATTGGCATCCGTGAATCATGATTTCAGTGATTCCGCACATTTGTTTCTCATTCAAAGGCTTCATATAGAAAGAACAAGGTCTTGGTACGGTGCCGTGCATGACGTCCTTACAGAAATCGAGTCGGTATTGACCGGCAGGAGCAGGGCCAACATTACTGACGCATTGCATTGATGGGTTGTTTCGTCCTTTGTGGTTTCCACTGTATCCACGGGTATCGATTCTCCATTCTCCAGAGCCTCCGACAAATCTTCCGGTGTTTTGGTAGAAAGTGTATTGCATTGGAGGTCTTTTTTTAAGAGTTGAGCAGCAGACTTTCCAGTTGTTGGTGACTGGGAATTCGATATCATCACCGTCGAATGCCAATTCGACCATGCCATCGACTGAGGTATCATCACACCAGGCAGAGGCGATGAATAAACCGAAAACGACGAGAATGAGGGTTTGGTTTTTATACATATTTTTGATAGAAATCTAATTATTAAAAGTGGCTCAGGCGCCGTTCTAAATAGTTTCGAGCTGATTACTTACAGATTGTGCCTTCTGATTTTGAGTAGCTCGATCGTCATGACAGCGACCAGTTTGCGCGGTCGAATTCTTTGTTTGTAGCCATCACATATTCGGCACGAAGGCCGCTTCACGCAAGCCTGAACTATTTTCCAGAAACAGAACTATTTATGGCAGTTTTTCATTAGTTTGGGGACCTTATAGGTTGGTATGGGCCAGATAGTTGTAGAAATCAAATAGGTTCTACGGTCGCTCGTGAAATAGTATCTGTATTTCTCAGATCTCTTTCTTAATTCTCTCAGAAAAATGTAAATATCAGAAGAAATTGCCTGCAGTTCGGACCTCTTAGAACTTTGACAATATCGATAAACGCAACTCTCAGAGCAATACAATAACAATTAAATCCGAAATTTCGCTAAACTCATATTGCATAAAGATTTTGAGCCATTTTAGTCCATTTACGAAGGTTTATTATTACTCTGCAAGCAACAGCCGTAGCCTCAAGAAATAAAAGATGATCTACAAAAAGTGCGATTCTAAAATTTTCCACAGTTCCGTCATACTAGTTCATTTATTACTCAAGCTTTCCATTAACATTGAGGAAAAGATAACAAAACTTTTTGAAATAATGCGACGCGATTGCCGCGCGAGTTCAGAACAGCAATATTCAGTTGTACGAACTGGGCAATGAACTCACTCTGATCGTTATTAGCATATTACCAATTTGCAACACCAAACATTTCTGAAATTCTGTTTCTAGATGAATAATCTCAGGATTCAGTTCTTCCACTCAAGAAAATTACATATTGGCTTCACATCAGTTCCTTTATTGAGCATTGTCTCGAGGAATATGAATTTTGATTGATACAATTCTTCCTTCAGAAAAAATATCATCGATAAATGGAAAAAAGTTCGGCTAAGAGCACTCATAATCAAATATTCCAGGCATCTCTCTATATTTTAAAACATTAATGCTGCTCTTAATGTGAGAAGCTCACAATTTGAATCCGGTTTCCAATGGATATCTAACCTTAGACTTATTTCAAAACTTTCGGTTTTAGGTTAGTTTAATAAAACCAATTTCAAGAGGATAAAGCAGCATAATCATTAATTTTATTCATAGATGTAGCACAAGATAATAGTTCTCAAAAATCTTTTCACTAAGGCTACTTACTTATAGAATTTGATATTCAGAATATTACTCGTAGGGAGCAGTGTCATCCTCGATGATATTATACCGTCACTTAGACTTAGTCGTGGACGACAGTGATGATATCACCAACTCTGAGCTTCATTCTGTTGTCACGGTTGATAACGACGCAACCAGCAGAACATCCAGCAGTTGGAGGAGCAGTGTGATCACCATTAGTGCCACATTGGCATCCGTGAAGCATGATTCCGCTTCTTCCGCACATCTTGGAGTTATCCAATGGAGTCATCCAGAAAGAGCATGGTCTTGGAGTGCTGCCGTGCATAACATCAGTGCAGCCACCGAGCTTGTATTGGCCAGCTGGAGCAGGACCGGTGTTGCTGATGCATTGCATAGATGGCTTGTTGCGGCCTCTAGTGCTACCACTGTAACCAACGGTGTTGATTGCCCATTGTCCTGAACCACCAACCAATTTTCCGGAGCTTTGGTGATAAGTGTAGTGTTGTTGAGGTCTTGATTTGAGGGTTGAGCAGCAGGTCTTCCAGTTGCTGGTGACTGGGAACTCGATTTCATCATCGAAGGCCAATTCGATGGTGCCATCGAATGAAGGCTCATCGCACCAGGCAGAAGCGATGAACAAGCTGAAAACGACGAGAATGAGAGCTTGGTTCTTATTCATTTTTTTGATAGAAATTCAATTATTAAAAGTGCCTCAGGAGCCGCCTTAAATGCTATGAGCAGACAAGTTACTTGGTGATTTATTCTGATAGAGAGTAGAGAGGTGCTATGGCAGTCTTCAGATTACAATGCGGGGTCTTTTCAATGTGACTATACGAATATTGACATGGAGAGATACTCCATGGAAATACTTAATTTTCATAAGAAGGTTAACGATGAACGATGGCCTCTTTCAAAAGCGTGATTTTATTTATTTGTGCAGCTCTGTGTAGTCACAAATCTCAGACTAGTCTTCTTTTTCGCCGATAACTGGTGATTCTCGCTTGTTGTAGCAGCTTTTTAGATTACTTTGGAAATTTCAAGCATATCTTCTTATAAGAGACGAATGAAAAATTTGCGGATATTTATGGTGGATGACACCATCGCAAAGTTATTATTGATCTAAAGAGAGAAGTAAAAAGAGATAGACGACAAAGAGGTTAATTCAACAAGTCGTCAGTGTTTGAGATCTAAGATCATTTATTTCGAGGACATGGAGCAGCCTCCGGAGAAGTACTTTCAGCAAATAAGGGAAAATAGAAGACAAACAATTTTTGAATAATGACTATGCATTGCAAATTTTTCAAGGATCCAAATAAAAGCATCCAGTAGTGCAAACCGAACATTGGGCTCGGTCTTTTTCACTGTTTAAATCAGATACATTACGACTACTTCATCCGTGAAATTATCAATCGATGAATTTTCTTACGCGAGAGTGATGACTTTTTAAACAGTGAAGTTTTACTTTTAAATAGGCTAAATTATTGAGTTATTGAAACTTGAGATCCAATTTTAACATAGATGATGACTCACAGTCAAAACTTCATTAGCGGTTTGTAGAAATTTTGAACCTTTAGCATGTTCTTCTCAAAGAAAACTTCACGGTTTTAGCTATTTTTCTCTTGGTCCAATGACTCAAAGAACTCAACAAAAACAACCTCTAAAGAATTATCAAAGTGACTCCATGAATGCTAACTTATGGTAAGTGAACGTTGAATGCCTTAGTTTACGAATGAATTGCCCTTATCTATCCCGCACGACAGGGTGTTTAAAAAATGTGATAACTCTAATATTCATTCTTTTTAGAGCTCTTGACATCAAATAATTTTGCCTTATTTATTCCCACAATTTCAAGCTTTCGTTTTGAGATTGATTCAACTGAAATAGGTTTCTGGGTTGTAAAGAGGGTATGGAACACACATGAAAATTTTTTTTTCAAATAGCCTTTTTGCTTAACTACTTTATAGAATATGTAGTGAAACCTTATTCGTTGGAAACGACGGTGATGATATCGCCATTTCTGAGCTTCTTTCTGTTGTCAATGTTGATGATAACGCAACCAGCAGAGCATCCAGCAGTTGGAGGTTGAGTGTTATCTCCTTTAGTTCCACAAGAGCATCCGTGGAGCATGATTGCAGATCTTCCGCACATCTTGGAGTTATCCAAAGGATTCATGTGGAAAGAACATGGTCTTGGCTTGTCACCGTGCATGATATCAGTGCATCCACCGAGCTTGTACTTTCCAGCTGGAGCAGGACCGGTGTTCTTGATGCATTGCATGGATGGCTTGTTGCGGCCTTTGGTGCTACCACTGTAGCCGTGGGTATCGATTTTCCATTCTCCGGAACCACCGACCAATCTTCCGGTGTTTTGATAGTAAGTGTAGGTTTGCTGTGGTCTTGATTTGAGGGTTGAGCAGCAGACTTTCCAGCTGCCAGAGGCTGCCAATTCGATCTCATCGTCGAATGGGGTCTGGCACCAAGCGGAAGCGATGAATAAGCTGAAAACGACGAGAATGAGAGTTTGATTTTTGGTCATGATTTTAATTGAGAATACATTATTAAAAGTGCCTCAAGAACAGAGGTAAAAGCTTTTTTTTTTTGTAGTTTCCGGACAATATGATTTTATTTGAATTTTAATAGGCATTTGGTGAGTACGAATTGCAAGGTTAGAATTTTTGCAACGTAACTACGAAATCTTAGGAATGGAGACAAGCAATACCAACTGATGAATATTCCAAATCAATACAGCTATTTCCGCAACCTTTCATTGAAAATTATCATTTATCACATTATCGAGCAAGAGCTTTCCAGAGCAACTATGCCTCAAATAGCGAGATGTGCTGTTTTGTTTAACATCTAAACCATTAGGATTCTGGTCATTGTGGCTCTGAAACCAGCTTCAAGCAAAGTGTATATCAAATAGTTTAAATCAGAAGATGAACGACGATGCTATCCACAGTAAATGTATGGTAGGTACTGCTGTATTCATAATGAATATGATAAATCTAAATAAGAAAATTTTTCCTAATATTGTTTTCCTTTTGTGCAAATCTTGCACTTGGAAACTCGTCCCAAAACGAACCGCTAATTATTACATGAATAAACATAGGATTTGTTGCACCTGACTTTTTGCTAATAATTCGTTGAATTTCGGTACTACCTTATGTTCTCTTCTCCTTTTATCCCTTATATCTAATGGTATTTTTCTAAAACGTTGAAGTCTGCCAGTATCATCAAAACAATTCAACCTAGGCTTTAATTCCGTGACTTTGCTGGCTTTTATTTTTGTGAGTCATTAGAATTTTATTGAGAAATATCACCTAGTAAAAGAGATTGAACCAATGAACTGAATCCGCTTGCAGAAATGAAAATATATGAAAACTATCTAATAATACTCAACTCAATATGTATTTTTTAGAAAGTTCGATAGTATTGTCAAGAACTCGAATTTACTCTCTTTTATCGAGTATCTCTCACTTATTGTCTGAGCCTTTTGTTTCTCGAAGGCCTCTATTGCCTCATCGTCCGCCTCGGACAATTTCACACTCGATGCCAAAGAGCAAGTAAAGTCTGAAGTTGATTCAGGATGTCCTTGAGTCGCCAAAAACCGTTCTCCAACGCAAAATATTTCAACTTCAGTAGTATTTGATGAAGCCAACAGCTTGGCCTCCTTCGGTAGTTCAGTAATATGATCTTGATGCACCTTTACATAGCTCAAGGTCTTTGGTTTTCGCTCATAGAGCTCTTTATAAGCCTTCACATAAGGCTGATTATAGAACTCGTCGTTGAGAAAAACTTCATCATTGCCTTTACGTAACGTGTCTGACATTTTTTCGACTTTACCTCCAAGCGCCTGAGCAAGAAGCTGAGCTCCATAGCAAAGACCGAGATATCGAACGCGTGTATTGTCTTTTAGATATCTGATAAACTCTTCCATTGGCACGATCCATTTCGCATTGGCAGGGTCGTAGCAATGGCCAGGCGAGCCCGGAACAATAACTCCTAAAGATCATAAATAAATGAGTAGAAGTTAATATCAATTTTTTTACCATCAAGGGCCTGAACCAAGCTCGGGTCAGGGTATTCTCCATATCTGATCTTAAAGATGCGCCACTCTTCATCTGTCCTTCTGAAATGTCCATGCTGACAAGACTCGCTGAAATTAAACATGCGGTCCGCCTCAGGCTCAGTTTGATTGATTTCACGACAGCTGAGAATAGCAAATCGACGTGATGGCTTTAGAGGTATCTTCTTCTGTATTCTAGGCACAAGCCCTTCTCTTAATGCTTGAACCATCTCGTAGGTCGGCTTTTCAAATGATTCTGAACTCAAATCTCCCAGTTTCTCCAGTTCGATGAGGCAAAGCTCATTGGGACTTCCTTGTAACTTGAGAAATGCATTGAATGAATCCAAGGAAAAATATTTGAATGGCAAGGCATAGACTCTGCAATTCTCAATGGTATCGTACTGAGTTGCGTTATTGTTAAAATAAGAGAGCAGTCGGATGAAAGAAGGCTCGTTGAAGATAAGGTTGCAGCTAAAATGCTGGGGCTTTTTGACGAGCAGAGGCTGCAACTCTTTATTTTCTTTGGAGATATTTTCTGAAGTAAACAATCCTAAGCTAGCTCTCAGAATCGCTCTAGCTGAAGTCATTACAATTGAAGAATCGCAGCTTTCTGTCACACCGCGGATTGCGGAGAGCTTCTTTGTTTCATTATCTCTGAAGAAAATGAAAGTGAGACCGTCTCCATTCGTGATATATGGAAATATGGTAACGTCGGGGTATTCTCTATAGGCTAAATGGCTGGATTGATCAACTTCTTGCATTCGAAAAGAGGCAATAGAAATGTTAACCCAACGATTAAATTGTTGATTTTATTGTTTAATTACATCATGAATTCAAAGCCTTTGTTCAACAATAATTAACATTGCTCTGAATCTCAAAGTACCTCGTGTATACGAATTCAGAAAACTGGTAAATAGAAGCAAATGACTGGCTTCTCGAATGGACATAACCTTTTTCACACAAGGACCTAACAAAGCTGACAGAAATTTAATCTTCCACTTGATTCCAAATCTATTACTGCTATATTTCTAACACATTCTTTACCTTATGAATAGATTTCACCACATTTAAAGGAAACCAGACTGAATTCTTTGAGGAGGGTTTTGTGATTCAATGTTTTTAAGGGAAAAAACATTTAATGTCACACTGAATTTATGTAGCTTGACAACAATGAAGCACCCTTAGGCAGCTAACTCCTTAAGCTATTCATAAAATTGGAAATTCAGTATATTTAAATATTTTTCCTCATAATAGTCCACTATGATTATTCAATGTAAATGTCTTATTCGTTGGCAACGACGGTGATGATATCACCGACTCTGAACTTGACTCTGTTGTCACGGTTGATAACGACGCAGCCAGCAGAGCATCCAGCAGTTGGTGGTTGGGTGTTGTCACCGCTGGTACCGCATTGGCATCCGTGGAGCATGATTTCGGATCTTCCGCACATCTTGGAGTTGTCCAAAGGCTTCATGTAGAAAGAGCATGGTCTTGGAGTGCTGCCGTGCATCACATCGGTACAGAAATCAAGCTTGTATTGGCCAGTTGGAGCAGGACCAGTGTTCTTGACGCATTGCATGCTTGGCTTGTTGCGGCCTTGGCTGCTTCCACTGTATCCGTGAGTGTCGACTTTCCATTCTCCGGAACCACCGACCATTCTTCCGGTGTTTTGGTAGTAAGTATACTTTTGTTGAGGTCTGGATTTGAGAGTGGAGCAGCAGGTCTGCCAGTCGTTGGATGCGAGTTCGATCTCATCATCGAATGGGGTCTGGCACCAAACGGAAGCGATGAGCACGCTGAGAACGACGAAAACGAGGGTTTGGTTCTTCATAATTATTGTTGAATATGATTAAATTATTAAAATTGCCTCAAGAGCGGAATTTAAATAATGGGTTGGTGGGTTTATACATGGCTCACGCTGGAGAAGCACGAAAGCTCTCTTAAATTAGCATCGATGCCATAGCTAGCATGACAAATACAGCATAAAATGAATTGGTGGTGTTTTGATTACACGTTCCGGTTTTTGTTTTGGCTAGAAAAATTAAAATCTTCTTTCATGTTTTCTCCCATTTTTTGTCGAATAAACGCGCAAAGCAAACAAGACACTTTATAGAAGCCAAATACTCTGGGTTATTGCTCCATTTTTGAGCGATTTAGATTTTTTTTAATTTATTGTGGATCTCATGGTATATATTCAGGTTGATGTAGGACTGGGGACTAGGATACAAAGAGATCAACCACAGGGGCCATAGCTCTTGAGATCTTTAGCTACTATTCAAATAGTTGGATGTCCGAAGTCAAGTCATCTACAATTGTACATGTGTTGCACAAACAACGGAACAATGGGTGAATTGTGAATTAGATTATTCTGTATTGCTATGGCAATTGACCAACTCTGCAATAGAAACTGATAATTTTGAGCTGACTTATTGATTACTGTATCAGATGTACCCATTTGGCTTGAAATCCTAAATTAATGAATGATGGCCTTGATGTCCATCATTAAGGCTGACTCGCTCGCTCAGTAGTCTATTTCAGACCTCAAATTACAAAATTTTACGATTGACTCCGCTCTTCATAAGAGAGAGAAAAAAGAGACTAAATTGAAATTTTGCTGCTTATACTCATCGCCTATAGGAAATACTCGTATTTTTCAAAATATGTTGAGCCTACTAATTAAATTTTGATTCCTTGGTTAAAAGCCTGTTTTGTGTCAAATTCGCTTACGAAATGCCTCATCCACATTGAAAGCTGTAGGTACCGTCCTTTTGATCCTTTTCAATTTATTATTTTTCATCAATATGCAGCATATTCTATGAACTTTTCACATCTACACATTGTGGGAATGTATACCTCTGGTGCAATGAAATGAACAAATCCTCTCTAGTTCCATTATCCTGACTCTATTATTGAAATTTTAATCCGAAATCAGAGCCGGACCCAGCTCAATGCAGAAAATGCAAGGAAAACTTTATAGTATCTTGATTCTCCGCTGTGATCTATCTAGGATGTTGATGAACTCTGCTGGTTTGACTCTTCACTCCAGCTTTTATATCTTAATTCATTTGTTAATTATGTGTGAATACAGATTAAGAAACATTCAGAGCCTTCTCTTCTATCTATGCTTATTTGACTCTAATATCCAACCCTAATTTTCATTTATTGTCTCTGCTCAATGACTAACTCCAACCACTTAAACTATAAATTTTTCCTTCATTTCCTGGTCAATCTAATCCTTCAAGCACTATATTATTTTTTTCAAGGAATTTTCACCCAAAATCTTTTGGAAATGACAAGAAACGTACACATCAAACACGTAATTTTTGGGCAATGATTACAGCATAATCATGGGTATTTTTTCAATGGGAATGAGGACTACCTTTAAGACAAGATAGTCGCACACGCCCCTCATCGTATAAAATTCGACTATATGACACCGATCTTGCTGGCAAGGTTCAAGGCATCGCTCTCGGTGCTCAATCTGATGTAAGCCTTCTTCTTTCCATCAGGTCTATAAAAAGGAAAATGAGTATTAGACATCACGATTGCGTTGAAGGCTAAATATGGTACCTGACGAGTGTGTTGACACTTCTGACCTTGGTGCCGTAGATCTTAGCAAAAGCTTCCTTGATTTTGCACTTAGAGGCGTGTGGGTCGACCAAGAAGACCATGGTATTCTCGTCTTCAATCTTTTTCATGGCTTTTTCGGTGGCCAATGGTTTACGGAAAACGGTCCATTTGTCGAACTTCTCGATCTTGGTGGCGTACAAGGATCTGACGTTTCTGGCATAGGTTGGCTTGCTGACGGTGTCCTTGGTTCTTGGGATAAAGAATCTTGTTTTGGTTCTAATTTTGTGGGATCTCTTGGTGTGCTCACCCTTCTTGTTTTTCTTGGAAACGCTGCGGGCCTTGCTGATGGTCTTGGAGCCCTTAGCAGGAGCCTTGGTGACTTGCTTTGGCTTGGTGGAGTCTCCTTTTCCAGTTGTCATTGATTATGTTCCTATTTCGGATAACTTATTAAAGTTTATAACCTTATTTCCCTTTAAATCCATTTATGACAATGATAAGTGGATCCAAGCTTTCCACAAGCAAATTTCAAAATTTATCTTGAAAGGAAGTGACAACTCATCCAAATTTCAGAATAATAAAGGCACTCCGCCATAGTACCACCATTTGATTTTATTAAAGAGCAGCAAATTGCCATTTATTCAATGGTTGGTCTGGAGAAAGAGAGCAAAATTTTATTGGAAAATCATTGCCTTGACTTTCTATTTGAAGATGATAGAGACATATTTATTTGAGTTGGATAGCCTCGATCATGAAAAAATTTGTAGTTGTAAAAAATAATAGACATTAAATGATTTCAAAAATGACAAGAAAAAGACTTTTTCTCTGCGGTGCTCTCGAAACCGCTAGAGAAAACTCCTTATGTGTACTATATACTCTGAATTAAAAATACATTTGATCTCTATATGTGGAATTACGCGAGACAGGTTTCGATGACGTAGCCCACCGATTTCTCCCTGAAGAATTACTTTTTGTGCTATAAAACGTCCCTGTGAAATTCGGCTGGTTTCCGGCTCCTTTAAAGGAAATATTCCCGAGACTGAGTTGCTGCTTATAATGCTTCTTAGGCAACACAAGCGGGTTTTGAGGCTCGATATACTGGGAGCCTCCTTTACCCCAGTTGCTCGCAGTCAAGATATTCATGTTGAACTCATCAACTGGCGTCTTTCGCTGCGATTCGTCAATAGTCACTCCTCTCACGCCTCTACTCCTTTCTGTCATCGGTCTGAGCTCTCTTCCCTTTGAAAAATTAACCGATTCGACTCCCGGCTGCAATAAAGTCTCCAACAGTTTCGAAGAGTGAACCTTTACTGGCTTTCTTTCAGTTTCTTCCACAGTTTCAATATGAAAAGGTGATTGATCTCCCCTGCCATCAAGTCGCAACTTATTCATCGGTGAGCTTCCAGATCGAAATTTGCTCGCGGGTGATCGATCAAATCCTCTTGGGGTTTGTCTCAAGCTAGGAGTTCGACTACCATTCGTATCTTCTAGTTTAATCATCGATTGCCTTTGCGATAGACCAGCTTTTACTAAGCTTTCGTAGTCGCCTCTGGTTAGTTTATTCCAATTAGTCATTGTAGACCCAAGTGAAGGCAGCGATGAATCGGCTGTCAATCCAGAGAAATTAAATCCGCGTTTCGCTAGACCTCCTTTTTTCACCATGACTCCGGCTTTCGGATCCAAGTGGTCAAATATATTTGGTGCCACATATATCCCAGAAAGGCCTGCGTCGACTTCCTGCAATGGGTTCTTCTGCGGTTGAGGATGGAACACCTGCTTGAGACCCACGTTGCGACGTTTGTTCTCATGATCATTTTTTTCAACTTGATGACTGAGAAAGAGAAATGAATGCAAATTGCTTTAAAATAATGTTTTACCCAACGAGAACAGGCGCCATGGGCAATTTTTCAGGGTTCAAAGGATTGCAGGTGAGTATTTTCCCATCGAAATCGTAAGTGAATCGCTTTTTTTGAATCTCATCTTGCTTGAAGAACTTGGCTCGCAGCTCATTTAGCTGTGCTTCTTCTTTCTTCCGTTTGAGTTGCTCGTTTTGAATCTTCTGAAGTTTTAATTCTTTCTCCTGTCTCATTTTCTCTACACAATGTACACATTACTCATCCTTGCAAAAAAACCCGTATTACCCTCTTCCTTAGGGATCTCTTCCTCATAGCGGAGATTGACTGGTATCGGCAACTGGTTAGGTTGAATTTGCTTTGATACTCGGTTAAAGCCAAAAATGCAGAAATTGCTACTTTCAAGTGCGCTTTAGCTTGTTCTTTGAATTTCGCCATAGACTTCACTTCATCGAAAAGCGGCTTTGTCGGTTCAGGGAGCGGTTTCTGCACAACTACAAACGCCGAGGCTCAATTCAAATGATTTTATGGCTATTATTACCTTCGTCGCCTCGCTTATGAGCATTCAGTTGAGATCTCCCCCAAGTATCGCCTTTGCCGAGCAACTGGGAGAGAGATTAAACACGAGAAAACCAAGGGTGAATTTACTGGTTCTTCATCAGGTGATATTGTTGAAGGGTGGTTTGCTGGCTCATTTGTTTCAACCAAGACGATCAAGTTTAAAATGTTGCCTAGAAAGTTGACCGAGACGCCAGGTAGCTTGGATTCCAAAATTATGTTTTCGATCTGTTTGTCTACATCGAAAAGCACGTGATTGAGTGCTTCAGAAGCGGCGATTGTTGAATTAGTTGTTGTTAGTCCCAGAAATTTGGGATTTTTGGTGACGTATGGCGTGTGGAGTCTTATCGACTGCACATCGAAGTCGAAATCGTCGAGAATCGAGTGGCTCATTGGCAAGTTGATAATATTTGCTTTATTCAATATTATATATTCGCAAAATTTACAACTGCCTCTTCGAGAATTAAGAACTCAGTTTGTTATTCAATAACACTAAGATATTACTAGGAAAAGCAAATTTATAATGCAACTAAGCTATTAGAAGTAGGTAAGGAGTTAATAGTTCATTGAAAACGCTCTTCAGTCGCCAAATTTTTTCATGAGAGATCGAAAAAGTTGAGTGATATTCCAATCAGAAATTCAATAATGGATCAAATACATGATATTCGCATTATATGTAGCTAGGACGATTATCATATCCGGTATATTCGGTTTACATGACTTATCAGTATATATACCTATTAGTACTATTTATGCTGAGAAAATATCGCATACTCTGTTTGCATTTTCTCCAAGAGTCATACATCATGCAAGAATAGCCTCTCGGTTGGTCGTTGTGGCGAGATAAGATTTACGTTCTTAAATCTCATTCAATTGCTACCATTGAACTTGCTTCGCTCATAAATATCGTTTCTACCAAAAGAAAATGTACTGTTGATACGATGTTCATTTAAAACAATCTTTCGATGAGCAACAAGATACACTATAGAATGTTTTTCTTAAAGTTTAATACTAATCTAGATAAAGGTCTGGTCATAATTAATAATATCTCTATAACATATCAGCTGATAGTTAAGTCCTTCAGAAGCACTTTACAAAGTGAGAGATTTTCGATCTCTTTCTTCATAGTCTTCCGTTTTAAACGGAATATGATACCTACTGCAACTCACTTTTGATTGGTAATCAATCGTTGTGATACCCAGGATTTCCCAGCAATCAGGTAAACGCAGCACCCAATGATAATCGAAGCGCCAGCCAGAGTCATAAATGAAGGTAGTGTTCCAAATATAACTAGATCGAGAATCACGGAGTATATCAGCTGGGAATGCGTCACAATACCAACGGTACTTGAAGACTCTGATTCAAGTGCAGCAGCCAAGAAATATATCGTACCGAGGTTCAGCATGCCAAATACACAGACGATGAAGTATTCTCCAAAACTCAACGGATTATATTGCTCAACAAACAAGTAATAGAGCCCATAGACAATAAACATCACAAAACTGACTTGAAACGGAGCCGCAAAGAGGTCATACCTAGCTTTAATCGAGCGCAGAGAGACAACTGTCCCAGAGTTGGACAGAGTAGCGAGCAGCATAAGAAGTGCCGCGACATATCTCGGAGTTTCTGTCTCAAACGTAGTAGGGGCAGCCGGATCAGCCGTGCTGCTTTCGCCGAAAATAAATGGCGGTCGGACAATTAAAAGCACTCCTAAACAGCTTAATCCACCTAATAATTTGTCCACTAGTGTGTAAGGCTCATGCAAGAAAATAGCAGCAACGATTCCATTGGTTATGGCGCCTGTTGAGAAGATCGTCATGGCATCACTGAGAGGAAGGGAAACGATCGAAGTAAAAAAGAACGCTGCTGTCAGTGTGGAAAAACCCGCCATTTGCATCATTCGCATATTGAAGCTCCTTCGTAGCTCAGACATTTTGTTTGTTTTGAAGAGGTAGATAACTATAACGGCCATGATGAAGGGTGTTCGAGCAAAGAGCATCTGCGCTGATGGGATATGAGGAACAATTTTTCGAACTGCACCCATCCCAACTTGGCACAAACTAGCAAGAAGCTGATAGTATACCCCTCGTAGCTTCCAACGTGGTGGTGTTTCTTGGATGATTTTGCATGGCTTTTCCTGGGAGAATCTGCTCGTCGATCTTTGTCCTGGGCTGTATTCTGTGAGTTCAAATAGGCTGCTCAAGCCTGGGCTCGTTGAGGTTAACAGAGGCGATTCAATATCTTTTAGGTTTTTTTGCTCCATAATCTGACAATAAATATCTTTTTATAGTGTCTACTCATCTGGTTCTAAAACTGTTCTAAGATATTTTATTTAAACCCGTTTTTGCTATTGAATACTAACATGAAAATAATATCTGATGAGTCAAAAGTTCTCATTTTTTCGAGAGTTCATGAAACTTCCAGGGAACTAATAAAGAACTAAATCTAAAATTTGTTGCAGCCTGTTGACTCTGCTCAATCAAGATATTGTTTCTATCAATTAGCGTTTGCTTAAAATGAGTGTCAAAACATACATCCTTAGAAGAAGCTTGGAAGATTGGCTGTCCCAATTATCAACACGCCTTAATTTGATGAAAAATTAGGTTTTTATCAGTCAGTTTCTTCTGTTTTTCTCTTGCTCATCGTGCGGTTTACTCGAAATCAAACGTAAAAATGGTTCTGGGTTGAGTGTTTTGGAATTTGTCAGAATAATGAATTATTAAAGCTAATACTGCAGCATAAATACTCAGCCACCATACCTCCGAACTTTATATTCGACATGAAAATAATTCTATTCTTTCATAAATTTTTTCAGCCTTCTAAAACTTGGTTGTCGGAGTATCTGGAGAGAATATTGAAAGAAGGACTCGAAGTTTGTTTAGATTTCTCGAGAAAGAAAAGGAAAAAGAATAAGTGCGTTTTGAATCTTGTGATGATTGAGGTATCACGTATGAATTTTTACTCTTTCATAGTGCTTTGTAGTTAAAAAATTTTGATAACAGTATCATGCTGAATTTCAATTCAATAAGCCAATTTATTTGGCTATAAGTATTAGTAATGATATATTAAGCTTACTATGTGACTCTAATTAAAAGGATAGTATATTCTTAGTAACATAACATAATTTCCTTACAAAATCAATTTTTCAAAGTAATTATTAGTTTTTTTACAACTACATAATACATTCAAATTTCCATTGATCACTCACGATATACACAAAGAATATTTATTATCTTTATCAGTTAATACGTTTATTAACAAGACCCTAAAAAATTGCTTATTTTTAATCCCAATTTACCTTCAGGAATATCACCGATTGAGTGAGTAAACCTCTACCAAGTCGAGTATTTCCAGAGAAAAAAGCTAAATTCCACGGCTAAAAATTTAAAAAAAAACGCTATCATTCAAAAAATATTTGAGGTTTACCCTTTTAGTACAATTACAATCTTTTTTTCTTTTATTACTCAATCATTAAATCATTATAAAATTGAAACAAATAAGACATAGTTAGCGCGAATTGCAAATAAAAATTCCTCCTTTCAAGGTTTATTTTGATAGAGATCCAATTTCTTTAGTTTGTTCAAAAAAGCAAACCAATCATATAAATTTTCAAAAAAAATAGATATCTTTTAGTTGCAGTTTAATATGCTTATTTGTATCTACTCACCAATGAGGAAGAAAGCATTTCAGTACGACAGTCACGAAAATCATTGAAAAAAAATATATTAAACCTTTTAAGACACAGAAAATAGCTTAAAAATTATTTTTGGTCTGGATCTTTAGCCCTGAGTTTTAAGAATAACTTAGTATGCTATTTGCACATCAGTCAACTGCTCCTCTCCGTAGTTGTAGTTGTTATGCGGGTATAATTTTCTTATGCAACAAAGTATTGAGGGAACTTTTTTCTAAACGCCTCTTGCTTATGTGCTGCAAGCAACTGCGGTGTATTTTCGCTGTAGAAGAGTGATTGCGGTTGCGGATGTCTGGCTGTTTGCCGTTGACGTGCCGAATCAGTCGGCGGCGGTCCATTCAAAAAGCTCCTTTTAGAGTCATCTATGAGAGGGTACCCATTCATATCCTCAATGATTATTTTTGAAGAATCTAGTCTTGATGAGTCTTCATTGAAATTCACCCTCAATTCCGCTCTATTTTCCACAAGCTCCATCCCCGCCATATTCGCTTTTGCCAATAGGTGTGCATTCGCCACCACTGAAGACTGGGTTTCATCTAGAGCAAACCGTGATATTACTGGTTTCTTCTGCTTCGGCCGCATCTCCACTTTACTGTTCCGTTTCATCGGCCTTGCGGATTCGCGTGAACCTGAATCACCCATCGGCATCATTGGCGGCGAATTTTGACTGAATGAATTTGTCGAGGAGTGAGAATCTTCTAGCTGAGCAACCTTTGCCTTTCTCGCAACCATTGGGTGCCGCCTGCCCGATGCAAGGCTAGCAGCTTTCGATATTAAGTCTAAACGAGCAGTACGAGCAGTCCGAGCTGAAGTAATATCAGTTCCTGGCGGAGATTTCTGACTACCGATCAGGTAGGTGTTCCTTTGGGGTGTTCTCTTCCCCTTTTTTCGGTCTTTCCATTTCTGTATCAGCTCCTTGATCTGCCGGAAGTAGATTCTCAGTATGAAAAACATGATAAACATCGTGCAAAAGGCTGAGACGATGTAGAAAATTATCTGAGTCGCGAGCTCCATCGAAGGATTCTCTAGCAGCAGCATCGCGAAAACGACTCCAGCCATGTAGCACGCTATCCCGACCCATTCACACTTTTTCAAGCTGTCCTCGTAATAAGGATTCTTACGAATGAAGATAATCGCATAGCCGAGTATCGATACAAGCAGCAGCACTGATTTGGTCCCCGTAGTAAATTCCGTCAGCTGGGCGATAACAACTAGTATCACCTTGAAGAGAACTAGCACGAGGCACCAGTAAAAGGTCTCGCCCTTAAAATCATTATAGATTGCACCAAGTGCCATTCGGTATTTTTCTTCATTCAGATACTTGTGTTTAACGATTAATATCGCCAAGAGTACAATCGGCAAAACTGCATTGATAACCACGATTAAAGGGACAAGAAATTTCATTTTGAACGAAGCATAGCTCTCCGTGTCACAGCGAACGTTCAGATAAGTCGAAACGTAGGTCGGGTCGTCGTTTGGATCCAATTTAATGCAGTTCATGTAGCTTGAGAGACCGTCCATGATGGGAGGTTGGTTATTGAGATAAATCGCAAGTGAAGCAGAATAAATCGCATTCTTCAAGGCAAACTTCTTTTTTATGAGTTTTATGACGACTAAACCCGCGATTATCATGACGAACTGAGCTCCAACGGACCCGACGAGGAAAAACAGTCTCATTTTCATGATATCCTCGGCCGTCCATCCTCCGTCTAAGTAGACGCAATCGAAATAAAAACTCAACGAGCCCACGGGATTCGAAATCGTTTGCATGAATTCCATGCCGTTGAACATTTTTGGAGAAAGCGTACTGAGAATGGTCATAATCTGGAAATACGTCGTCAGTTGCCTCATGTAGCTTCCGATGTCCTCATCCATCTCTCCTTTGGTCACGATGGTCCGATATACTTTATGGTTGTTGTCCCATGTGGCATACACGATGAAAATCTGAACCACGAAGTTTCCTAGTATAGAGAGCACTGAGACTGCCATTGAGGTCGCGAAACTGCCGCATTTTCTGCATTCACCATCATCAAGCCCATTATAACCGAGATCAAGTCTACAGAGCTGGCATAACGGCCCGTAATACCCTTCAGCGCATTCGTTATCATCACCGCCCTTGCATCTCTCATCTTCCGTCCAGCACGGCAGAATGCTATCTCTCACGATCAAACTCTGGTAATAGTTTACCAATGGCGTAATATTCCGCCCTCCACTGCAATACGCACCTTCAGGACAGTTCTTGCAGTAGGGATCGCTAAGATTCAACGAGTATTTCCCCACAGGACAGATCAAACAAGTCTTTGTATCATGGTTAACAATCTCTCCAATGACGCAATCACGCAATTGGACTACGAATCTGTTTTGAAGGGACCCAGTCGTTGAGACGTAATCAACGTAGGTTAGAAGTCTCGTGAGCGGATCTCCGTTGAAAAGAATGGTATTTGATGTGACATAGCAGCCTCCCGCTGAGCAATTATAGCTGTTGACGGTTTTATTCTCAGTCCCCGAGTACTCCGTCGTGAACTTTAACTCCGTGTCCTGACTGACGTCGTAGTAGGGCTGATCTAAGTAGTCAAAGGTCGTGATTGTCATCGTAACGTTTTGGAGACTCCATGACGAGACATTTGTTAATAATGCGGTGCCGTTGTCTAATTTTGACTCGGTGATGACAAGAAGCTGCAGGTCGATAGGATGGAATTGAATCGTGAAGTATTTCGCTTGGGTAGATATATCAGGGTTCATACTGAGAGACACCGAGTTATTTGCAAATACATTACTCGTATTATTCAAATTTCCCTTTTCTTTATCCAGTACATTAACGAAAAACACTGCACCGCTGATGTATGCGTCGTTATCGACAAATATACAGTCTGTCGCAACTGTATAATCTATAGGCGCCATCAGCACAGCGGCGCGGTAGATGGCTGTGTTATTTGTAAAATTAGATGAGTTAATGTAGATGCTCGAGTCTGGATTCGTTGAATTAGAGTACACGAGGCCTCCGAACTGTGCGCTATTATTCGAAAAGTTTGAATTGAGGATATTCAGTTGAAAGAGGGAACCATTGCGGATATTGACAAGCGACCCGTTGCCTCCTTCGTTAGCAAGGCCGGTAAAGACGCTGCCGTTGATACTGACGTTCTTCAGACAGGTATTGCTGCCTCTCACAGTGATTAAACTAGCGGTTGCGTTAACCAGTTGCACATCAGAGGATTCAGAGCCATTGATGAAAAGGCTCAGATCATACGCTCCATAGCAATCGACTTGCAGGAGACTGGGACCTGTGACGTTGATATCATTGAAATTTTGAATGAGGTTGACGCTGCCGCTGTATTGAACGAGGAAAGAGGACTGCGTAACCAGAGGAGGGTCCGTCGTAACCGAGTTTTTTATGGAGTTGCTTGTTAAGTTGACTCCAGAGCTGTTGGTAATGAGGAAGAATATCGAGCTTGAAGTGCTGGTCTCGTAAAGAGTGTTATCAACGATCATGATTTGCCCATCCGTAGCAGCATCAGCGTTTGTCGCTTGAACGATCGCTTGATATAAATCCTGAGTGTTGTAAAACGTGACTTGCGTCATAAGCAAATTGCCAAAAACGCTATTGTAAAGATAAATGAAAGGCCCCCAACAGCTTGAATGCTTTGGAAAGTCAGCCCTGAAAGCGTCGCATTGAATAGTCCTGATTGGATGGAAATTACCCCCGCACTCCCACTAGTAATCGTATTGAAATTGCAGTTTGTAATCGAAGCTTGTATTAATCCCGAAGAACCAGCAAAACCTTTAATCATAATAATAGATCCATCCGTCACCCCATTGACGATTATATCATTGAAATTCGATGAGGAAAGCGCGAAGCCTTGGCAATTAACCGAAAGCATTCCAAAATTCATGTGCATTTCGCTCGTCGTAATCGTAAGGCCCGTGACCGTTGCGTTTGTACCTGAAATATCAAAGAACCGAAGCCATTGTCCAACCTTGACGTTGTTTATGGTGTTTCCAGATACAGTGAGATTAGTATCAAGGACTGCGAGCTTGATAAACGAGCTGAGGAAGATGCTGCGGTCGGCTGTTGCTATTTGGATGTCTCCGATCTCGAAAAGGTTATTCGTGACCTCGACCAAACTGGTTTCAAGATTGTTAGTAAAGACTTCAACATCGAAGAAATAGTAATTTAGATAGGTGCTTGCAGGGTAAAGCATGTTGAAATTATCGAATCGATTCTCATGGAGGGTAATCGTGCCGGTGAAGTTCCCGACTTGTATCACGAGTGTTGACTCAATGCTGTCTATATCAGTAAACTTATTACTGGACACGACGAAGTTTGACATATACGAGGTAGCAATAAACACAAACCCAAGATTTTGACTTGTTTCTAACGTAGTGCTCTTAATCTCAGAGTCCGAGGTCCCGATCAGCATCTCGGTGATACTGAAGGCAAAAATCGGTGCGATTACGTTTTTGAAATTGTTTTGGTACGCAACAAACCGGTTTATGTTTGTAAAGGAAACTAGTCCTTTAGGAATTGGTCCGTCCGTCGCTGCGGTATAAGTCAAACCATCTACGTTGTTGGAGAGAAACTCGAAGGCTAGGAGCACCTTGTCGGCATGGATGAAGCTCATGGAGCCTGCTAAATTAGTGCCAAAAGTATTTTCGTAGGCTCTTCCGTAGTACACATTCGATAAAGAGATTAGCTTATTAGAGGATCCAGAGCCAAGCACTTGAGCATAAAGGTCTGTAAATGAAGCGCCTCTAATGTAGATCATGCTATTGGTTGTATTATAGTCGCTGATACTGATAATACTCGACGATTGCATAAAGTCAGACACGCTGAAAGTGACAGTTTCGACCTGGACTATCATTCGTGGAGTTGAAACGAGTGTAAGATTGTATGGCAGTTGATAAAGTGTCGACATAATTCCAGGCAGTATATTTACATTTGCTGTCGATAGCAAGCTCTCCACCACCGTATCGACCGTGAAGGTGACCGAAGCTAATTCTGAAGGCAGCAGGGGCACATAGTTGCCTCCTGAGAACAGAACCGATTGCTTTAGGCTCTTCTCTTTGAAAGTGCAATTCCTTACGTAAACACGTGGAGTTGCCGATTGGAAAAGCGTGGAACCGTCAAGGACATTCTCTTCAGAATCGATATTATTCAGCAAGAAAGTCCTCACTGAAGTCAGCATCCCACTGAGAGTGAAGATGTCCGGATGATATTGCATCGCCGACAGGAATTGAGGAGCCTGGTAAAGCAGACTCATGCTCGTAAATATGTTGTTAGTTATGGTAGCGTTCGTAAGGAACAAGTGGTCGGCGAGTTGCATGGCCCCTATCAATGTAACTGAAGTGAAATTACAATCGCTGATGGTAAAATTGCTGGCCTGAACCCAAGCAAAGCTAGGAACTTTAATTAAAACCAGCTGTCCGATAGTACCTGAGACTGCATTATTGGTGATGTTCGAATTTGCGAAAATATAACTCGAAAATTTCAACCAGGTTCTTGCTGAAGATTCTATCGAGTAATCTGTGATAATAGCTCCTGGAATTGTCCAAGATGTGAGGATCATGTTTGCTATGCGGGTATTTATGAGCGAGCTATCAATGAGCGAAAAAGAGTTGAGAGTGCATGTACTTGATGCGAAAGCGCGGTTGTTCGTACCATCTCTGTAGTCGATTAGCTCAATTTCATAGAGCGAATATGCGTTAGAAACAGACGAATTAAGGACAGTGAAAGCGGAGAAAGTGTATGTATTTAATTTCTTTACTGTATTTAGGTCCGTATACGCTGCTGGCAAATTTTGAGTATTCGTGACTGAGATGGCTCTAAAGTACTGCCCAGTGATTTGCGACGAATTAATCATTAGTTCCGGAATCGTAAAGGTAAAGGTGGTAACGTCATGCAACTGTCCTCTGATTATTTTTATCAAAAAGCTTGGGAAATTCCCATTATCAGTCCAAATTGAGTTATCGAACTGCACGCTTCCAGAAGTGGTGAGTTTGCCTGCATTAGTGATGCGAAGCAAGGCCCAGCCTAGGTTTCGGGTGTCAGCTGACGTCCAAGAAGTGCCGCTTATTAGCCAGTTAGTGATATCTACATTGGCACAGTTATCCACAATGAAGGCTCCATTACGAAGCATGCTACCACAAGTGCGGCCACTTGGATTGAACGGCGTTAGCGACGAAGTTTGAGTAAAAGACATTGCTATGTTTAAGATGGAAACTTTTTTGAGAGTGACAGTCTGAAATTGCTTTACTACAAGAATTGGAGGAATATAGGTACTACCAGATCCGCTAACAACTTCAAAGCCATCAATGTCTGCTGTCGTTGCTCCAACTCCTGCGCTTATGATACATTGAGTGCTAGTAATGGATGACGATGCTCCATACAATGATATCATGGGCTGTGTGTCGCTTGGTAGGTTATTCGTAATAGAGATTTTAGAATTCATCCATTTGAAGGAAGCATCGTTTAAGACGAAGACGGATGTTAGTTTGGTCTTCTTTACAACGATGCTGTTAGTAAACTCGAGTTGGACTGTTGAAGCAGCGGATGCGCCGGCTCCGCTAAAGAAAGGGCCATTCGCGGTTGCCGTGTCGTCTTCAACAATGCAACTGCTACTAAATATATATTTTTGGTTCCCACTAGTAGGAGAAATTCTTGTGTACCCGTCTGCTGTGATCGTAATACCCACAAAGCTTGTCGTGCCAACCCCAGGGAAATAGAAAAAATTTCCTGAGCCGCCGCTAAATTTAATTGTTGGTAGAACACTACAATCTGTCGGCTGCCCGGAAGGAGGAGAAGCAGCTTGCAACTTTACTGAGGTCAAGTATTTCGTATATGGAGAGGCGCTGACTGTGTAGGTTCCAACAGCAAGCACAAAAATCAAATCACTATCACTAAAGGTGTTGTAAGCCCACTCAATCGTCCCCACTAAGTTGCTTGGAGAAACACTAATCGTCTGAAGGCTCCTGCCGATGTAATTTAGAGCGCAAACTGAAAGAAACGTAAAGATAAAGCGCATAGTCTATCTTATGAGAATTAAATCTGTTTTCCAAACTCGAATCAATCTTGAGCTTTTATTAATGATGAATCGTCTGGCTCTCGCAATTATTTTAATTTATTTGTTTAATCAGCAGAGAATTTGAGCTAAATGAATTAAATTTTTGGTTGTTAGATTCAGCGCTCGTGCTAGATGATAATTTTTGTTGAAACTCAGTCAAGATTGACAGGAGGCTTCAAAGTGGTTAAGTTTCCATACGAGCTTCAATACAGGCAATCCTTAAATTTTCCATTTATAAAACAAAAAATAAAACAAAATGTGCCCACCCGACATTAAAGCTTCGAATTCTTTTATTTTCTCACTAAATATAGGATATCTATTCTGAACCGGGATGAACTAACACTACTCTCGAATTAATAATGACTCGGCAAATCAAAGGAGAGATTTTTAACTAAAATATGGCCTACATCTAAGCTCTTGCGCTCAAATGTTAGTTTTTCATCGGCCAACAATCTGCAAATCAGAGACTTGCAATATCCGATGCTAAATTGGTTTTGGAGAATCATTTTTAGAGAGTCTATCCACTCGTTCCGAATTTTCCCATTCCAGCTTTTAATAAAATAACTTTTGCATAAAATTTTAATTAGATTGAATAATCCTTTACTGGTTCTGTCGAAATTTCCCGTCTCTCAGAACCTTGCGAATTTCGATATTGCTTTGGAGTCGCTCTCCTTTACGAGTAGAAAACCTTCGTCAAACTTATTTCTAACAATCCATTGCCATATTCAAATATACTATGAGTTTACTTGCCAGTTATCCTAAAGTTGGCTGACTTTGGTAGCTGTGGGCTTGGAACGACTTTTATTGGTCATTGTTTGAGAGAGTTTCTGTAGATGGCAATTTTTTTTTTCAAAACGAAGAAGAATTGTAAAATCAGATCTCGAACCAAAACAGGCGCGTTTAAAATTTTTAATCAACATATCCAAATGAATCGGAAAGATTTTGCTATTAATAACTCTCTTAGGAAGTCGTAGTATGCAAAGAAATCAAATTGACCTGAGATCAACTCCTGAGGAGAAGAAATAGACATTCTATACTCTTGTATTTGAGAAAGAAGCAGCAGCCATCATGCGGAGTGTCGTTGCAGTCATCCGAACTTTGGTACTTTATTGGATAGCGTTTGAAAACTTAACTCGAAGCTCTTACAAGAACGCCTTTTTGAAGGTTGGCTGATCGTTTGGATCTAAATGAACACCTCTCCTTTTCGAGTGCCATTTTTTCAAGAATTGGATTTTAAAACTTTGAATAAAACAAACGAAGTTTCGGGCACACAACTCCAGTCGAGTCGAAAGGAATAGTCAACAAGTTGAAAGTTGGGCCAACAACTTAAGCAGAACTGCACGAAGACGAAGAAATAAAAGTTTTTCCAGGAAAATCAGCGAGCTTTTAGTGGAAAATATAAGAATTTTGCATTTATACTCTACTAATGCTCGGCAATTTCATAATACGAGACCTTTAAGTACTGTTAGGTAGAGTTATAGAGAGGTTTTCGAATTAAGAAACTCAGCGTGACAGTAGTGTGTTTAATCCATTATTAATAAAGACTATCTTGCCGAAATATGACTGTTTGTCTCGTTATTTTATGGAACCATGTGCTTTTCATCGCTCGCATTCTTCCTCTCATCTTTAAGTTGCTCAAAGCAGAGTTGAAAAATTATTAATTGTAAATTTATTCAAGAAAAGAAGCCTCGACATTAATATATTTCGAAACAAGAAAATATTTCCTTTTTTTCATTTCGTAGCACAATTCAACTGCTATTTTATTACAATATGTATATATTTAGAGCAGCATAATGTTCTTTATGGGGTTTTTCAGGTCTTATTAGAAAGCCTAAAATTATTGTTCATACTTAAACCACTTTATTGAGGATATGAAAGTCGCTAAGAGGTATCCTTGCATATATCATAATTTACTCCTCTAAACAAAAAGCAAGTTTTCCAAGTTTCAAGAAATTTCTGAGAGCCGACGCAAAAGAGTAATCAATGCTAGTGTAGTAAATAAAATTTGCTCGTGGACTCAACGATATCCGAGATGATCTTCAAGGGATTGCTTGATATCCTTTCTTTATATAACTCAGAAATCTCTGCAAAAGCTGCTTCTTTGCTGGCCATATCTCCGATTTCATGGTCATGGAAATTTTAGGTTAAGACTGATTCTAGATTTGCTTCGCAATCTGAATTGGATATTAGCTTGGCAGTATGCATCACAAATTGGATTTCAGTTCTCTTTTTTTCTGCAACGTTAATCCATTAACGACTTCTCAGAAATTCAGAAATTTGTTTTCCAGTGTTTTGGTAAATTTATCATCCTTTAAATGGTGAGTCCGAGATCGTTTGGATTCAGAAATTTATATCTGTTGATCGCGAGGTTAAACTTTCCTTGAACAGCAATACCCTTGTGTTAATCTATAGCAGATTCCGACCCTTTTGGCAAACTCTACTTATCTTGTGAATTCCGAATTCTGTGGGACGTTGTAGCTCACCCACTTGACCTGATAACAGAGCATAGAGGCTCAATTAAGCGTCGTTTAGAATTAATCATGAAAAACCCTTTATTTATCTACAGAGCAAGAAAGCTCTATCTAGAGCACCTTGGTTTAATTATTAAAATTATTTAAGACACATTCATTTCTGTATAGCCCGTAATACACTCTTGGACGATTTGAATCAAATAAATAATTTACCACAGACTCGATATTTCGCTAGCTACAACTCGAGGCAAGAAAATACCTCATTTCCTAAACTCACACTGGACCTCTTCTACTTAAATGGCCCAAGAGGTAACTAAAGCAGCTTCTCTATAAGCTAACACTTCGCTAGCCTTCGACATCTAATGATGGACCTCCAGACAATATTAGCAATGTACAAGCTATTTCCACAGACTGTGTCCGAGTAGAAAACAGCGGCACTTACGATTATCTGAAGGATCGACTTGCAGGAGATAGCTCACTTTCAAGCCCAGAGATAAGCCCAGGACGTAAACCACTCGTCTCTGTAATCCAAAACCGAGAAAATGTAGGAAAAAACAATCATTACTTCAATGACGATGAATTTAGCTCCTCTCAAAAGCACAAATAATGGCAAACCTAAGCCCATTAGCATATCTACCTAATGACAAAGAGACAGATTCAATAGCTAGCACATCCTCTCTCAGCAAAAGTTTGTTCTTTATTTATGCAAGTAGCTTATAAGACATGTGTTATTTAGAGTCTGATCAGCGTGAAGAGCATGAGGAAGAAGCTTTTGGATGCCTAGCAGGACTAAAATTTATCCAATTTTTCTTTTCAGGTAAATGAACTGTTAAAAATCCTGCTTAAACCGTGCAAATTAGGACAAATTTCCCTCAAGCTTAAGATTTCTATTCTCCTGACTACTTGGACTTTTCTAGTGAGCCTCGCTATGAATAGCGCTGAGCTATACGTCTATACCAATTCTCTTTGCACAGAAGATCCAGGCTTTGGATTTTGCGTGTATCTGAATTTTACTGGGATGATTTTTATGAAACTATACTCGCTCAGTACTATAAATAAACAACTTATGGCCAACTCCAATCAGAACAGCAACGGTTCTTTACTGATTCCTTTTAGTTATGGTGGATTCATTACTTTATTGCAATTCCCTCAAATGACGTATGACTACGAGACATGCGAGGAAAGAAGTCCAATTTTCAGTCGGACATACGTGATCAGATTTTCCTTATTCTTTGGTGCAGCATTTCTGGCGGCATTCGCTTGGAAAGTTTTAAAACTCACATTCTATCTCTGCGAAAGCGAACTCTTGTCGCGCAAATATCCAAAGTTTGGACCAATAAAATACGGAATCTATATCACAGTTACATTGCTAGCCTATGCGCAGACTGTTCTGATTGGGTTAACGCAAACAACGTGGTGGGTTGCAAATTTATTCATCGAGTATACTCTGATAGTGATGCTTGGAGTATTTACAGGACACTTTACTCTCAAGGCAAGGAGAGCCAAAAAACTTGCACAAAAACCCAAGTCACCTGAAGTCTCGCTCCGGATTGAAGACTCCTCATTTTCTTAATTTTTTTAGCTGTTAGAGCTAGGCCAGAAAATTAGTATTTTGCAAAATTATATCTAATTGCTGTTGAAAATAAGCACAATATCTAATCTTTTGAGTAGTTTTAAGCTGATACATACAGTTGCATAAATTCACATCTATTACAGTTAAATCCGTGAGATAGCCAAAGATCTCACCTTTAACAAATAGTAGTATGATTGCTGGGTGGCTTTGAGCGTAGATTTAGAAAATACATGAGCTGTTTATTGCTTATTTCGGAACTTTTGTAACGTCAGTCGAATGAATAGAAATTTTCTATAGATACAAAATTCAAAATATTTAGCAGAATATAGTCGCTTTTCTCAAAATTAAAGCTTGCTTATCATTAAAACACCTCGAGATCATTATCACCTGATTCTTTTTGCTGGAAGTTAGGCTTCGAATACAGACTAGCAACAGTATTCTAAAAGATCGCTAGACAAATTCAATTTACGCTTTATCTTCCACATCTTCGTCTCTATCAATTAGTTCTTTCTTATTTTCATCCTTTTTAGTATCTACGGGTTGATCTTCCTCAAAAGCGCCCTCATCGTCATTAGGTCTGACCTCCTCATCATTGGGTCTGATCTCCTCAGTATCTTTATTAGACTCTTCCTGTTTCACCACTTTTTTGGGTTGTGAAGTAGAATCGGGTTTTTTCTTTATTTCAGGCACTTCATCAAGTTTTCTAAAGACAATTCGTTATTAATTTTCAATTAACACGATTCAACTATTACTTTAAACTATCCCGTTTCACTTGATTAGATCGCCGCGAAGGGTTTGACCTACTCTCCTTTTCCTGCTTGCTCTCACTCTCGTGTTTACTGCCTTCTTCGAATTGAGGCTCAGACGCATTTGATTCCAAACCGCTTTCTAGAGCACCATTATAAGGAAAAGCTAACTAATGCAAAACTTTACTGCTGCTTTTAGCGATCGGCTTTAGAGCATTAAAACGACTTAGTTTTTTAATCTCCTTCAACCTTAGGTTATTGAGTCTCACTTCCTAAAGAATAGAGATTTTCTGAGTCGCTAAATCAATCTGGTTATTTGTTACTTTCTCCTTTTCTTTAATTAACGTTTGAAGCTTTGAATTCTGCGCATAACACTCCTTTTTTTCCAGCTCGAGCTGTTTGCAGTCCTCGTTAAATTTCTTCTCGACTTCCGCCTTCTTCTCTTTCAGCTGCTTAATCTTCTCTTCCAACTCTTTCAAAACATTGGCGTTCACCTACATTTCAATCACGATTTATATCTTGCTACTGTAAAATCGAGTTATTACCACAATATTGCTATTAGAAGGAGCTCGCTCTTTCTTCTTTGGCGGCCCAAAGCTCGGCATTCTCCTCTCGGGTCTGTCGAATTTTTTCCCTTCCTTCTCTCGTTTCAGGGTCTGTGCTTTCTCTTGTTTCTCATGAGCGTCTTCGTTCTTTTTCTGCTGGATTTTCATTTTGATTTCTCTGACTTTCTCCTCTAACGTGACAATTTTTTCATGGTTTTTCTTCAGAACCTTTTCGTTTTCATTGGATTGCTCTAGTAGCATTCTATTCTCCTCCTTCGCTTTCCTCATCTCTTCAGAAACGATCTTTAACTATAGAAGAAGAAGGGAAAGTTGATTTTTCTGATAAAAAAGGCAGAAGTCAATACCTTCGTCCCATATTCGCTCTCGTTTCTGAGATAGTCCAAGGCTTTATTTTGCTCAGTTTTAATTTTCACAAGCGACTCTTTTTCATCCGTCAAGCGCGCTATTTCTCGCTGGATTGCGCGGAGTTCGTTTTCTTTATCTGTTACCCTAATAAGCAGCATTATCCATTAATACCAATCACAACGGTCACAAGAGCTACCCAACATGATTGTATGTGTTTTCCATCTGTCTTTTCATTAAATTGATTTGCGATTTCAGAGTCTCGACTTTCGAGAGCTGCTCCTTTATTTGACTTTGTTTTTCTATATTACATAGATATTCTAATCATTTGCTCAGGATGCACATTATACCTATCAGGTCAGGATGGTCTTTATTGCTCTCCTTTCCTTTATTGAGTTTTCTTTCTCTTTCCTGAATCAGTGCGTCATCACAAGCCTTTGCAATGACAGCTAATTCTTGCTTCAGCTTCTTATTTTGCTCTTTCAACTTCTCCAAATGCTGCTGCCTGCATATCAAATCCACATTAGAATCGTTGCCTTCGCATCTATTATTACTCATAAAGGACTTGGTCGCTGTGTTCCGTGGCATTCGCTCTCAAATCAAGACTTCGACTATAATAGACACTCCATTAGACAATGAGTTTGCAGTTTCCCTTACTTGACCCCTTGAGAAGCTGGCGGCCCGAACTTCTGGTCGTGTTTAACTGCTCTATCAACAGTTGTTCCTCCGTTTTGAGCTTTTTGCTGGCCCTGCTGTTCTTGCAGTGTGCGCTGAGGTTTTTCATCGTCGAAATCATACAGATAACCACTATTTTCAATCTGCTTGCTCTTCCCTTCTCCTGGATTTTGAGATCTGTCGCCCTGTAGTCCTTCAAACTGGAAATTCCCTTTTGATTTCGTGCTAATGGGCTCCTCGCGACCTTTGATTTCGCTTAAATCGTCATCCAGGAGCTGATTTCTATTATTTTCCTGATCGAATTCTTTATTTTTCGCCGACTGCTTACCACCCAACGCTGATGCCTCCTGCTTTTCTACAATGAGATTGCTGAATCTATCTCTTTTATCCAATGGTTTGGAATTCAAGCCATTGCCCTGGGTAGGGTCTTCGACATACTCATACCCTTCTAAATTTTCGTTCCTTTGTTTCTTATTACTGTTTTTCGGCTGCGTCTTTTGCCTCCCTAACTGCCTGTCATCTTTTTCAATGTCAGAGTTGTTGAACTCTTCTGCCTGGTACTCGTCATCTTGCTGCATTCTCTTTATTAGATGTTAGAAGAATCTGCAATGACCTTATTTTATAACTTATTACGCCTTTATAATGAAATAAAAATGAGAAAAAACTCTAATAGCTTATGGCTTATTTTTTTAGCAAATTCCTTCACTTCAAAGGACAAGCACAGGAGAGAAGCCTTTGAATGTGAAAATCAACATTAGATTAAGTCTTAAATCATCTAATTTCTACATTGCTCAAAAGATTTATCTACATGGCTCTCAGACACTGATCCGCCGGCATGTCTCTCTTCAGTTATTTAGTCGCCTATAAAGTGCGATGCAGCTTATTGGCAATTAAATCACTGAAGACACATGATCACAACTTGGCAATTCCATTGTGAAATAATAAAAATATTAACGTTAAGATTGATAAAATACAAACTGAGCGAATTTCTCAAGCAAATAAAACTTTATCAACGTCAACCAGTCATCCTCTGAACCACAGAGTCTAAACATCAGATCATTAGGTATTGAAAACAAGTCGCTTATATGTCGACGTTTGAAGAGGTAGCTGCTCCCTATCTGGGGTCCGCTTCACTAGAAACGATAGCTTACTCAAGTAAACAGGACAAAGAACCATTCCAACTTGCTGAGATCACAAAGGCAATCGAAGAATGGAAGGCCTATGCTACAGAGAATGAAGTCAAAGCGAATATTTTTGAAGAGAAGATTAAACTCCTTTCGAATGAAAATGAAACTCTAAGCAGGAATCTCGATCGCAAGATTGAAGAACTTGCTTCACTGAGGTCGAAGTATAGAGATCTCGAAGAGTACCCAAAATTGCTTGAAGACGCGAGGAAAAAGATACTAACACTCAATAAGGAAGTCGACCAACTCAATAAAGCCATTGCGGCGACGAACGTTCAAAACGATGAACTGAAACTCCAAAACGACGAACTTGAGAGAAAACTCAGGAATTCAGTCGTTGAAAGCGAGAGGGTGAATCAGAAGCTGGAACGGTACTCTCGAGGGATTGATCAATATACTACACCAACGCCAGACACTAAAGAAACAACTTATACCACGCCAAGCCGTTACGATAGATCGTATTACCGTAGAGGACCAGGTCAATCGACACATTCCGGAGAAAAGGCTGAAGGGGTGGTCAACGAAAACAATCGGCTGAATGACGAACTGTTTAATAAAATCAAGGAATTAAAGGAGTTAAGGGCAGATTATGAGAGCTTGAAAGCAGAAAATGACGGTCTGATTGAGGAGAATGAGCGTCTGACTGCGGTAATCCAACAAATTAAAAGAGATTGCGAGTCCTGGAGAGCGCACGCTGAGGAAGGCGAGCATTTGAGGTCTCAGTTGAGCTATCTGCGGGAAGAGCAAGAGAATTTGCAGAATGAGAATGGCGAATTGAGCCAAACGATAGCGGAGTTACGAATGCGAGTTCATCAAGAACAACAAATGAGAATCGATATTGAGAAGGAAGCTGTGAGGCTCCCTGAACTCGAGAGCCATGCGCGGACGTTGGAGACTCGCGCAGACATGCTCGTATCACAAATTGAAGAGAAAGAAAAGGATGAAGAGTATTGGAGGCAGAAATGCTCGGAACTCAAGCAGGAGGTTCAGCAATACGCGGATATTAAAGAAAAGCTCCGTATTGTTATTCAAGAGAACGAGCGACTCAATGCGTTATTGGACGCTAGATCTGAGGAGATTAGGGAATTGAATGAGAGTATTAACCTGTTAAGAAGCGTTGAGGTTCGAGTCAATGAACTACAAAAAGATTTATCGCTGCTGAACGCAGAAAACGAGAGGCTTGCGGAATCTAACGAAGAAAAAGCGAAGCAGTTGCAAGAGCTATTAGCTCATTTGACGGCGGTTGAGGAGAAAGCAAAACTCGCAGATGAGTACTCGAGCATGATCAAAAAGCAGAAGTTTGATCTGGAGCAGACGAACGCGACATTGGATAGTAGAGTACAGGAGGCGATCCAACTAAAAAAGAAAAATCAAGAACAACAGCAGAGTATTAGCGAGCAGCAGAAAACCATTACTGAACAACAAAAAACCAATGCTGAGCTTAAAAGAAATATCCAAGAACTTTTAGCTCATTTAACAGCGGTTGAGGAGAAGGCGAAACTCGCAGATGAGTACTCGAACATGATCAAAAAGCAGAAGTTTGATCTGGAGCAAACGAACGCGATATTGGATAGCAGAGTGCAGGACGCGATCCAACTAAACAAGAAAAATCAAGAACAACAACAGAGTATTAATGAGCAGCAGAAAACCATTACTGAGCAACAGAAAGCCATTACTGAGCAGCAGAAAACTATCAATGAGCATCAGAAAACCATTGCTGAGCTTAAAAGAAATATCCAAGAGCTCTTAGCGCATTTGACAGAAGTTGAGGAAAAGGCGAAACTCGCAGACGAGTACTCGAGCACGATTAAAAAGCAGAAGTTTGATCTGGAGCAAATGAACGCGATTTTGGACAGCAAAACGCAGGAAGCGAGCCAACTCAATAAGAAAAATCAAGATCAACAGCAGAGTATTAACGAGCAACAGAAAACCATCACTGAACTACAGAGAAAGATCAATCAACTTAGTGATGATGTTTCTCTGTTGAGCCAAGAGAACGGAAAGCTAGATAATATCTTGAAAGACAAGATGACGGAATTGGTGTATTCTAAAGAAAAAGCGGCTGCGTTAGAACGGGAGGTAGAGCAGGAGATTGAGAATAAAAGGCGTGTTGAAGCAAAACTTGAGGGTTGCCAGAAGGATATTATTGAAATTTCATCAATACTTGAATCGAAGATGAACGAGCTGGAAAACTTGAGAGGGAAATATGGAGCGCTGGAGGATAAATACAAAGACACTGAGCTCAAGATCGGGATCGTAGTCACAGATAACGACCGCTTGGTTGCTCTGCTTGACGAAAAATCTAAAGAAAACGACCTCCAGCGACAGAAAATACGTGACCTCGACGCTAGGGTAATGCGAATACCGGATTTAGAGAACAAATTGGCTGCGTTTAGTTCCGATAACCAGAAGCTAATGGCGCATTTAGAGCAAAAGGCCAATGAACTTCATTCAATGCATATGAAGCTACAACAGCTCGAGGGAAACGAGAGGAAAATTAAAGACTTGCAAGAGAAACTATACGCCATTAGCAACGATAATCAGAAACTAGGCAATATTCTCCGAGACCGAGCCCAGGAGATAGAAGAGCTCAAAGATTACGCCCAGCAGCTAGAGCGGGAAAAATCACGGGTGGAGGGTCTTCGGAACGAGGTCGGCTTCCTTGAGAGAGAAGCTGAGAAGCTCAACTCGCAAATAACAGAGGCCAATCTACAGAATAAAAGTTTGCATGCAAAACTCATTGAGTGCGAGAGATCCAATGAACTAGCCATTAAAGAGCTCGAGCGGTCGATAGAGGCGCTAAGCAATGAAAACGAGCGTATGGGGGGACTACTTAAAGAGAAAAGAGGGATAATTGACGAAATGAATGCTAAGATGAGAGAACAGGAGGTGTCGTTGCGCCAGTTGAAAGATCTGCCGACTGAATGTCAGCTGCTGAAGCAAGAGATTCAGACGCTCAACAAAGCAATCCACGAGAAAATCATCGAAATTACTCACTATCAGGCCAAAGCGGATGAGCTGGAGCACAAGATCACAGAGAACGAGGTGCTACGCGATAAATTAACGACTATAGCGATTGAAAATGAGCGACTAACCAATATCCTCAATGAAAAAACGCGGGACCTCAAAGAAACAGAATCGCGGTTACAAGACGCCGTTTCAAGGTTCAAAGCCCTTGATGCTGAGAACGAGCGAATGGCGCACGCCTTTACCCTCAAGCAAAAAGACGATGAACGCAATATGGCACTCGCTTTAGAGAAAGAAAGCATGGCATCAAACGAACTGAGACAAAAGCTCTCAGCTGCTACTACCGAGAACACAATGCTGGAAGAAGTGCTTCGAGAGAGATTAAGAGAGCTCGAGAGACTTCGGACCCGCATCAGCGACCTCGAGAAGGGGACGACGGAGCAAAATATAGAGAATAAATCGTTGAAAAGCGTCACTCAGGAAATGAAAAAAGAAATAGAAATCTGGATGGATCGATGCACTAAGGCGGAAGCAGAGAAGGAGAGGATCAAAGACCTTGAAAAGAAGATAAACGCGTTGACTGATGAGAATGAGAGGTTAAACAAATTGCTAAACAACTCATTGAAGGAAATTGAAGGTTTGAGAGCGAAGTACCAAGAAGATAAAAACGCCTGGGAGCTGCATTCAGCAAAGAGTCCAATCATCGGCGATTTGCAGAAGAAAATTGCGTATTTGCAGCATGAAAACGATAGACTCGTTCAGCATTTAAAGATGAAGAATCCAAACGGCACTTTCCGATAGTATGAGTCAAAGGCCAGCCACTATATTTCAATACTTTCGCTTACGGTATGTAAATATTAGTTAACTATTAGTTACGAATCCATCTAATAAGATATTAACCCTTTTTTCTCTCATCAAAATATGTTTCAATAATGCGCTTCATTTTTACACGAGAACCTCCTCTTAACTGATGATACTATCATACATAAATACAATGTAATTTTCAGAGAGAGAGATAAGAAATTTGTCAAAAATTAATAAGGGAGTCCAAAGAGGAAACTGAACGCAAAATCCGCAATTGGCTGAGAAATACTGCTGGTTTGATCAAAGGATTTATTTTTTAATGGTGATAGGAGCCTGAAAAAGGAGGATGTCTAAATTAGGAGTTTAGAGTCGCAGTCTTCAAAGAAATAATTAGAAGATTTGAGTCAGAGCTTAATAAAGTATTTTAAATATTCAGATCTAAAAAGGAAATATGGGAAGTGGTAAACCAAGAGGTATCAAGGCCGGTAGAAAGCTCCTCAACAAGAGAAGAATTCAAATGTAAGCGTCACGTGCATGAGACTTTATCCCTAACCGTTTATTTAGCTGGGCAGATAAGGATTTGAACAAGCGATTTTTGGGATCAAGATACAAGAACCCTTTCTTGGGCTCCTCCCACGCTAAGGGAATCGTCGTCGAAAAGTTCGGTGTCGAAGCTAAGCAGCCTAACTCTGCCGTCAGAAAGTGTTGCAGAGTGCTCTTGAAGAAAAACGGCAAGAAAGTCGCAGCCTTCGTTCCATGGGATGGTTGCTTGAACTACATCGCTGAAAATGACGAAGTTTTGGTCGCTGGTTTCGGTAGAAAGGGTCACGCTAAGGGTGATATTCCCGGCGTCCGATTCAAAGTTGTTGCTGTCAAAGGTTTCTCTCTTTTGGCTCTTTTCACCGGAAAGAAGGAAAAGCCAAGAAACTAAAAAGCCATCTAGCCCTCGCCGAGGCGGACACGTTGGAAACTCCTCGCAGCACCATCGAGAGCCATCGATGAGAAAAAGTCAACGAAAAGTCTTAAATAGAATCAGAATATGATCAAAAATTTTCAGTTATCGTATTTGTATGTGAATGTTGGTTCTCTATATTTTGCTTCTGCCTTACGGTGATTACCTTCGACTAAAAAAACCCATTCAATATGCTCTTACAGTTTATATGTGTGGTAGATATAACCTCCTGTCGCTCCTAAGACCAGCAACGAAAAATAAAAGAAAATAAAGAAATCATTTATTAATAGAGACGACGGCAAGGCCTTTTATTTTTCTTGACTCTTGCTCTCGATTGTTGTGAATTTTGCCCCATAGGAAAAATAAAAATCATTTATTGAGAACCAGAGTCGAGTCGTCTTCGACCCATTAATGAATTGAACCTACTGGGCTCGATGAACATAGATATATATGAGCTCTGAAGCCGAGAACAAACAATTATCGCTCTGTAAAATACGTTAAAAACATATTTTACAATGGAAATTAAATGCCTTTAGACTTCAAATCATTGGTTTCCTTCCTGCAATATTCCTGGAGCATCTGCTTCTTCTTGATATTAGACAATTTTTCTTTCAACAGTACCTTCATATCCGGCTCAATTACATCGCCCTCGATAAGCTTTGAAAGGAAATTAATATGAAGCGGGTAGTCTTCTGAATGAGGGAACAGCTTCGTGAAAAAGGTTTTGAAATACTCTTTATTCCGGACATTAAGCGCGATTTGCTCTAGTCCAGCGTAAAATAAAAATTCGTACTCCTTCCCACCCAGGACCTTTAGCGAAGGTTTATTGAACCCTTTCATCATATAACCTAGCACCATCAACGGAACATTATGCGAGTTCGGGTTACAAAAGCTCTTCCAAAGCTCTTTCTTCTGGTTCTCGTCGCTATCAGCCGCTTCGGTGAAACTAGTCCAGTACTTGCTCAGTTCAATGTAATTTTTCACTAATAGTTTACGGAATTCCTTTGTCCCGTACTCATGAAGGAAGATCATTTCGAAAAGACTTCCACGTGACACCGACGAGAAAGCCTCTTGTCTCAGCATTTTGTTTTCTCCGCGGAACCAGTCTACCATAGGGCCCAAAGCCTCGAGACTCACTGCAAAATCGCAGAGCCGGTCTTTAGTCGCTTCTTTTAGCTCGAGCAAGTTCTTGGTTTCCTGTTTCTGTAGCTCAGCAGTCGTCTCTTCCTCCATTGGATAGTAGAAGTCCTGAGGGGTTTGAGAAATCAGAGAAAGGAGCTTAGTATGCAAACAGTTGAAGATGTTATTATAATACTCCTGTCTATACGGTTCTGAGAGTCGCTGGAGGTAGTCCTTGATGTAATTAAGGATGTTATAGAGCAAGTGTCCGTCTGTCTCGGCGCTGATCAACTCGCAGGAAAATTCGATAAAGCGACGAGGAGACAGCCTCAGCTCGAGTGCCGAGTGGAAGAGGAAGAGAAACACCTGTCCTTTGGCCAAGCAGCCGAGAAGCGAGTAGTTTTTCACGAAAAATTCGAGGCTGGATTGTGGTATAATCACGAGGCAATAGCCATGATCGCCTTCGTTAAGCATGATCCCGTACTCCGTCTTGGGCTTTGGGAATTGCTTTCGTGTAATTTCATCTTTAATTCGGCAAGGAAACGTTGTAACCTCCAGCTCGCCTTTGTTTACTACATAAATGCCGCAGTCCAGCTCATGGCTTCGACATTTCCTTTGAGACGCGACCACGGGACTCTGTAAGAAGAGTAAGTTGAGTTCTTCTGCTTTCCCATCCCTTCCATTTTCTTCTATGACCTCGATGGAGTTAATCCCAGCCGTATACAGCCATTCATCGTACCATTCCTTCACGTTGAGGTCAGACTTCAATTCCTTCATCACCGACTGCATAATCTCGATCAGATCTGACGAATCCGCGTTTCCCCATTTGAACTTATCGAAATACCGCTTCGTCATCATCTTAAACCCATCGAGCCCAACGATCCTAAATATCTGCTTCAGGATGGCTGACCCTTTTGAGTACGTTATCGTGTCGAAGATCGTCGTTGCTTGGTCCGTGTCGGGGATATCCTGCGCGACAGGATGCGTGGTTTCTTCCATGTCAAGGATCATTGACTCTTCTTTATAAAACAAAAATCTAAGGTTCGCATTGTTAAGTGACGCGCGCGAAGGGATCTGATCAAGGCAATAATGCGATATCCACGTCGCGAAGGCCTCGTTCAACCAGATGTCATCCCACCATTTCATCGTGACGAGATTACCGAACCACATATGCGCGACCTCATGGCAGATCGTAATCGCTCGCCTTGTCTTATTATTACTGTTTGTCTCGCTCCAAAAATTGTAGGAATCCGTTAAGCCTATCAGGCCTGGGTGCTCCATTCCAACGTAAATAAACTCTGGCAGGAAGATGAAATCACATTTGCTGAAGGGATATTTAACGTTGAAGAGGTCCTCGTAGAACTTCACGCTCTGAGACGCCACATTAAACAGCTCAGTAATCTGCGTGGATAATATACTCGTCTCTCTGCCGCTTCTCGCGTAGAACCTCATCCTCAGGCCGTTATCAGTAACCTTCTCAACGTAATCGAGATCGCCGAGGGCCACAGTGAACAGATAGGTGCTCATAACCTTCGTACGCGCGAATCTCCAGACTTTGCACTCGAAAGGCATTTTGAACCGAGGAGAAAAATTGTAGTCTTTTGCCGCAGACAGGAAAAACTGCTCTTGTTCGAATTCATTTGAAACCACGCACCAGGTCGTCGGGCAAATGACTGAAAGCGTGAAATTCGCTTTGATGTTTGGCTGGTCGAAGCATGGGTAAAATTGATGCGAGTAATTCGGCGGAGTAATGGAGTAAATTATGACTGATGAGTCCTTTTCCTTGCAGTAGCAGAACCCATTGCCACTCTTAGAGAAAAGCGATTCCGCGTAAATTTCCAGGATGTTAGCCTTATCGACAAAAAGCTTTTCGGAAGGGAGTTCAATGAAGTTTTTGTCCCAGATCGTTCGAAGGTACTTGCCGGTGAGCAGCTCGCCGTTGACGAAGAGCGCGAAGATTTTTTTGCCAGCAAAATCGAGTTTGAGGTTTGATTGCTTGAGTAGCGTGAATGTGATGATAACATGGGATTGAAAGGTGCTTGCCTTATCCGAGCTGATGTAAAAACTGAGGGAATACTCGACTTCGCGAACGAGAGCGGCTCGCTGAAATGAGTACTCTCTTGTCAATTGACACCGTTCCTCAGGATAGCTGTTTTCACAGTAATCTGGCTCCATAATAAAGCAATCAAATTTATTTCGAATTTCATGCGTGGAAGATTTGATCCTTAATATCAAGAGGTCAATAATACATTTGATAGGTTAATAAGAATTGCTTTAGGGAACCAGCTCTATCCAACATCATATAAGCTGTCCTTAATGGAGAATACTAGAGCGTTTATTACTTTTTTTCTCTCATTCATCAATGAGTGGCCAATTTGTAAGTAAAAAATATTTAGAATAAGCGCAAGTAAACGATTGTTCCCAAATCATCAGTGATCCTAAACTTGCCTAATAAAAACCAACGAACAATAGCCGGCCCATCACAACGAAACATAAACTCAGGTAACTGGACCAAGAAAAATCTACTGAGTTGCTATAGCTGGCGTTTCTTTCTTTTTCGTCGCTTGCTTCTTTTGAGCCTCTTCCTTTCTGCACTCCTTCAGAATCTCGCCAAAATCGTATAAATAAGATCCGATTTTTTTCAGCATATTTTCTGCTCTTTCGCCTAAAAATATCATATATCACTCCTCATATCATCAAATAACTGCAATTACCGGCCTTTTGATAGTTGTCCTCGGTGGCTGGGCCCGCCTTTTCGTCTTTTTTCTCTCCTTTTTTAGGACTTTGAGTCCTAATCATGGTCAGTTTCTTGTTTTTCTCAGCCTTTTCTTTCCTTAGCTTTTCAGTCTGATCCTCAAATTTGTAATTTAGGTTCTTCGATCCTTCGACGCAACGATCGAATATATTTTCAATGGCCATCAAAATCTTTCCAAGCCTTGCATTCAACGTCGAAGCCTCGTTCCTGGAGCCCTCAACCTCATTTTGCAGCTTTTGTCTCAGTTTCTCTTTATCCTGCACCATTGTTATTAAATTCCATTAACATAAGCAAAAGGTTTACGTCGAGTTGCTTCTGAAGCGCTGCAATGGACGTATTAATAACCATATTTTCATTCATTTGCTCCTTTTCAAATAATGCCAGCGCATTTCTAGCCCGTTCCAGCTCCTGACCGATCTTATCGTGATTTTTTTTCAGATTTCTATTCGCTTGGTCCAGCGAGGTAAATCGAGTGACTATTTCAGTCACATCTGGGTACTGATCGGGGTACTTCTTCGCGACAAGCTCGAGGTAATCCTCGTATTTCTTCAGTGACACGACTTTTCGTTCAAGCCGTGTCGAGTCTTTCTGCAGGTTTTCAATTTGCTGGTTCAGCTCATTCAGCTCCTGTATTCTCGCATTGACGTTTTTGACCTCGTCCTCGTATCGTTTCTCAGCACGCTGCTTTTTGTGGTCGTTATCTTGTAAGAATTTGCAAAATTTGATCAAATCTTCTTGGATCCCGAGATCTCTTTCTCTAATAAGAGCCTCCTGACGCTTAAAATTGTCTTCTTGGCTAATAGAAGAGGTTATGACTGCGCAGTGAGGGGATTTTACTTTTTGAATTCCTGTCGCTGAGCTTCAAAGGCTTCATGCACTTCATACATCTGTCGGCGCTTCTCCAGCAGCTTGGTTGCTGGAGAAACGGTGTCAAATTGAATGTGATTTGGGATTTTGGGGTTTGGTTTTGGCTTTTTTCCGTAATGCATGAGTTTTACTATAATTTCGGTTTCCTTTTATTTCTTATCAAGCTGTTGTTTTGCAATTATTTCGCGAATGCATGGAATAATCAATTATTTCCTATGTGATTTGCTCAGCTGCTTGGAAAAAAGAAATAGTGAGATTGATCATCCAGTCTATTTCCCAATTTTGATACAGTCACTTCCTTATACTGAAATTTACTTACTTTTAGCACAGAAGCCGAAATGATTGACTTCTGGAAAAGAGGTGGGGCTGTAATCAGAAACCCTGATTCCTGAAAATCATATTTTGGAAGCAACAAAGCGTGAATAAGCTCTCTTTCTGAAAGAACAAGTAATATGTTATCATTTCTCTAAGTTAGCAAGAGATTCTCACGAGGCTAATAAGCCCTAAATCTCGTCGACTCGTATAAATACGGAAATACTCAATTTAACCACAGCACCATTTGAAAAAAAATTCGTTTGCAACAATGAAATTCTCTGCATAAAGTAGCAGAGGGAGGATGTTGTTTCATTTGGAGGATGAGCTCTCATAGTAAAATTTAATATTTATTTTCCATGACTAATGAATTATATTGATCTTATTTGGTGAGACCAAGATATTAAAAATTCATCATTATAATGACTCAGGCTGGAGACGCAAATGATCTTCACCACTTATCAGGGTTCTCTCATCAAATCGCAAATCGTGCACGTAACAGCATCCAAATAAAGTTTGCTCCCATGGCCAATAAAAGCGACTCTAACAGAAGATTCACGGCTTCAAATGCGCTTTTGCAAGCCAGAACTCTCAATAAGGCGAAAAATCTTTTTATTAAAGCAGTTCATGATGCTACCGATTCCGGTCCTCCAACCCCTGGCGTATTCATATGCATTTTCCAGAAACAGTTGTAATTGAGATAATTTAGCTATGGGATCCGCAGAAAGAATCTAGACTCGCCTACATTCTCAAGAAAGGACTAAAAAGCCGAAAGGATGCTCAGGTAAACCATTCAACCAGCCACCGAGTCACAGGTTTCCTAGTTGATCCATAGCGAAATACAAACCTTTGGCTTTTATAACCAATTTATCAAAAACAACATGACAGAATTCGGCGAGGAAGGCGTTCTGCAGGTAAGATTAAGAGCATTACCAAGGACGAAATAATGGGTTTTAGCTATGCAGACAGATGAAATATGAGTTTATCAAGAAAGGGAATTATGTGATCCGTGAGGGAGATGCCTCTAATGACAAATTCTATATAATCCTGAGCGGCAAAGCAAGCGTCAGTTTCAAAAAAGAGGTAAATGTGTACGCAAAGCAGAATATCGAGGAAATGAAGCAAGCAACCGATGAGAAAAGACCTCAGGACGTCAAGTCTCCTGTTTCAAAAGTCGGGCCTATCGAAGGATTCAGCCAAGTGATACCTTCACTCATCAACGTACCTTCAGCTGATTTGAGTCCAGGGCCCGCCACGACAAAAGGACGAGGGAAACTGATGTCAATCGTCAGCCAAAATTCATTCGGAACGTTAATAATGGATAACGAAACCGTAAACGAACTCCCACCGCCCTCTTCGGAGAAGAAAGCTTCGGATCAAGGGGTGAAAGTGAAGAATCGCAATGGACAGAGGACGCAGACGATGCCCACCCAGAGCACCAATTTTATTCGAAAGTTTCTAGGGGAAGATAACAAAGCGGGAGCTGAGACCGCAGAGTTAGACCTCAACGAGCATGGTACCGTAAACAAGGTGTTAGAGCAGGGCGATGCATTTGGTGAGAAAGCACTGACGAACCCTGACGCGAAGAGGACGGCCTCGATCTACACGATGACGGACTGCGAGTTTATTATTGTGGAAAAGAAGGATTTTCTTTCGATTGTTGGCAGGTTTAACAAAACTAATAGAAGGAAGATAGAATTTCTAATGGAAACTATGCCACATCTCGATAAAGTCAACTCGAGGCTTATTTTGGAAGATTATATGTATTCAGTTCATATAACAAAGACCCAAAAAGGAACTAAACTCACCGAGCAAGGCAAACCGGGTCAAAGGCTCTTTTTGATCTCACAAGGGTTTTGTAATCTGCTCAAAGAGGTCGATAATCCTCATTCTGTTGTGAAATCTGAAGAAGATGTTTTGGTAAAGCAAAAGACGCTGGTGCAGGTTGCTAGGGTGGGTCCTGGGACGGTAATAGGAGAAGAACTGCTATTTGGAGACAAGAAAGAAAGGAAATACCTATATACGACTATAGTAAGTTTTCTTTTACACCAAGCTAATATCATATACATAAAACAGGTCGATACAATGGACGCTTTGATATATTATATGAAAGCGACTGACCTCCAATTGAAGTTTCCAAGGGACACGATCCAGGGGTTGAAGCAGAATTTTGAGCAGAAACAGGAGTTTCACAAACAAAGAATCGATTTTGTCCTTGATCAGATTAAACCAAACAAAGATTACCTACAGAACGCGAAATCTCCTTCCGTGAAAGAAAACCTGACAAATTTCTCACAAGTCGCGAGAAAAAAGATAATGTCTCAGCCGAATGAAGTCTTCAGTAATGAAACCGTAGCTGGAGAGAAGGCTAAACTGCGGCTGATTAATATGAGGACCGAAGTGTTACCATATTCGCGAAATTTGCTAAGCTTGCAAATGGAAGCTGGGAAGAAGTAATATACGTCCATTGCTTACAAAAAATTTACGATGTAATAGAAACAATCCCACGGTTGAAGAGTTTTATGAGGAACTGAAGAAACCAAGAACCAAATTTACTCGATCTAAGCAATCGAACTCATTAACAGAGCTTGAGTTGTTTTTTGCCAAGTCAAAAAATGATTGCCAAGACAAACACCTTGAACCAGAATCCAAAGCTCAAGTCTCCGATGAAAATAGGCAGGAGGAAAGGGAAACTAGAGAGCATAAAGGTCAATCGTCGACGAACCATATGAAGAAAAGAACTATGATATTACCAAAAGAGACACCTCAACTTCATAAAAGTGATTCAATGAATCCTATTAATTTTCAGCAGGGCTATGAACTAACGGAAAGAGATAGCCAGAAGCAAAATGTTGAAAACAACGGTAGTTCACCAATAATGAATAAAAGTTTAAAGGCGGACACCAGAGGACCAATTGTCGGAAAATTAGATTTGGAAAAGCTCTGTGCCATGGAGACTCCTCGAGCGGAGGGTTCACATCGTCATAAGACCACAGTTAGACTCCGGACAGTGAAAAACGAAGAGCTCAAGGCGAATTTTTCTTTGTACTCGGGGTTTGCAACAAATCGCGATGCTACGAAAACCGGACCATTAGAGCTCGCCGCAAACTCAAATGTTCAAACAGCAAGGAATTTGGGAGACAAGAGCCACAGATCTCAGCGTTCCATGCATTCTACAAGCAAACGGTTTTTCATAATCCGTCAGAAACCGAATCCTTTCTTAGAGGAAGACATTATTAACAACAATAAAGAGGATGTCGCAAAGACATTGCAAACCACAAAACACGAAGAAATACACGCTAAACTAGGCGTGGGTCAAGGTCAAGAAGAAAAATTCGTCTTTACCGAGGATAAGCGGTTCCAAACTGCCTTGGATTTGAGACGAAAGGCTATCCTAAAGAAAATGATCTTCAAGAGCAAAAACTTAGCTTCTGAATCGCCTGAGAGCCAATCACAGAAGACAAATAGGAATGCTGCAACAATGTTAACTGTGTTAAAAACGATAGTTCCTTCGGAAAATGACAAATTATACAACAAACTCATTGGAGCGCTCTCGCAAAATCTAAAGGACAAGCAGCACATAGAAGAAAAACAACTTCAGATCAGTTTACGAGATCTTGATACTCCAATTCAAATTAATACTTATGAGAGCAGTGGAACCAAAACCTCTCGCTTCAGTTCACAAGCGAAACATCCTTTAGTTGAAAGCAAAACAAGCTACTCTAGCTGTGTGAGTCCTTTGTCATTCCGCGGAGTTCCTCTCGACGATGTTGAGAGTATACATTTGGTAAGCTCCAGGGATCTGAGTAGTAAGCAGGAAAATCGAATGCATAGCGGGCCGAAACCGTCCAAGACTGGCTCTGAGCTCTCGCTGCAGATTAAAAAGAAAATGTACCATGCGCTGAGAGCCCAAAAAAACAAGTCGACAGGGAAAATGCTTGTCTCGAAGGAGGACAATCCAGCGAGTCGAACGCTGACGAGCCTTGGCTTTCTCGACTCAAGGACTACTTTTAATAATCATAATCATGCCTAAAGAAATATAGTTTATTGTCTGCTTATTTATTAACATTTTTTGAAAACGTTCGATGTTTACTTTTTTTAAAAGGAGAGAGTTTTGTTATTGCATTGCAATTTTGTTAATTTGGCAATGTTGTGGATATCATGAGAGTTAATTTTGCAGATATTACGATAAAATTATGTCATTTTTGAGCAGAGTATTCTTTCAACATTTACAGGACTAAGTTTTCATTAACATTTGGTGATGGGTCGATCGAAGCCTGCCAGAGTTCATTCATCTATCTTAAGCGGTTTGGAAAGTTTAAAAGTTTTAATTAGAGATCCAGAGTTGTTTTATTTAACAAAAAGATATATCTGTAGACTTCATTTTCAATGGCTTCTCCCAACCAGCCGAATATTGCCGACGAGTTCGATGAGTTAAACGACCCTGCCTTCAGAGAGAAGTTGAAACATATCGATGAGCGTCTGGCGATGCTCAAGGACTTGGATAAGAGCTTCACACAAAAACCAGAGTATTCCTTTCTGAAGCTCCATTAATTACAAATGTGTTTCAAAGGGGTGCGAATGAGGAACCTGAAATAAAGGATATTCCTGTAATCGATCGTCAAGGAAGAGTGAGACTCACTAATGAGGAAATCAGAAAAAATTATGAGGGCAGTTTACCAATACTCAACTATTTTCAGCTTCCTTATTGTCGTTCATGCATACTCAACAAATGGCAATCTGTGGTGCTAATTTCCGGCTTGGGCTGCTTTACGTACGAAGTAAAAAAACTGCTGGGTAAAGAAGCAATGCTTTGAAAGTGGATAATGTGAATGTTGTTGTTATTAGAGTTCAATGACGCCAAGACGAAGTTTAGGTTCAGAGATATGAATTTCAAGCGGTTTGGCAAATATTTCGTTTTTGCAACGATAGCTGGATTGACTTTTAGCTTTGTGGAGAGTGTTATGCTTGATGATTTTTGGTAATGCGAAATCTTTTTATTTTGATGACTAATGAATCGACATAGCGACGTTAACTCATTCCACTATCGTGACGATAGAATGACTGCGAAAGAAAAACTTAAAATTTTGAAAGGTAGACTCTGACTTATCTCTCTCTCTCAAGTTAATTTCTCTTTCTTTTAGCCCGAGCGAAATCATAATCCTTTAAGAAACACCGTCTCTTCGAGTGAGCTAGAGGTTTATGGGATTAGACTTGTGAAATGAGTTTGAAATATTGTATTATATAGAAGGATAAGGCACTGATTTGTGTAAGTTTCAGCCCTATGAGCTTTTTCATGCATTCTTAAACTCCTGCCAATATTGAACCAGCTTTTGCCTTTTTATTATCTCTCTCTCAAATTTCATTAGTTATTTTGATGAAGAAGAAGACGATAGGATATGAAAAAATTTAGTCACACGTATTGGGTAGAATGACACTTGTCAATAAAATTAGTATCAAAGGAAGTTTCTAGTGAGAAATCTATCCAAAACAATAGAAAAACAACTGCTGTTTCTAATTTTTTATGAATTCAATAAATCAATACTCAAAAAAAAAATTTTCAAAACTTAAACACACTATCAATTGACTTCGTTTTCCTTTCCACAATTCTCTTGGAAATTTTGAAACTAGGAGCCGGACTTTGTAAAATCTCGCTCCTTCCAGGCGAAAACTGCTGTACGCTTCTCCCTCTAGCCGGAGTATAAGTACTCGCGTTCAAAGACGGCACTGATCCTGAAGCCCGGAGTGTCCTGCCGTTCAATCGTGTCGTATTTTTCGAGACAACAGGGCTAGGAAGTACTTGAAACATCGACACTTTCGATGTGATAGGAGTTTTGGTTGATTTTATGCTTATCGAAGGTGAAAGAGTTAGAGACTTGTAAATGGAGTTTCTAATATCGAGATCCTTTGCTTTCAACGCTCCCTTTTGTGAAAATTGCGCTTTTAGTGGTGGCAGCATTCGGAAAGACCCTTTGTCAGTCAACGTAGACATCAGACTATGCACTCCGCCGACATTGTGAGTTGGTTGATCCGTACTTATCCCAAGTTGATACATTTTTTGTCTGCGGAGATCTCTATACGCATCAAGCGCTCTCAACCCGTAGTTGATCGATCGAGACCGATCGCCTAACTTCTGATAGACAGTCGACAGGTTTTTCAGAGTCCCTGCGGGCATTAAGTGACTGCACTCAGGCATTTTGCGCTGAATTTCAAGCGTTTTTTCGTAGTTCGCCACGGCTTCCTGATATTTTTCGATTATTTCGCTTGCCATCGCGCCGTTATTATACACCAGCGCCATGAGCAAATGATCGCCGCCGAACCTGTCTTTGATCAGGCTTTGAAAGCTCTGGAAAAATTTTAAGAGCTTCTCAATGCCTTGACGGAAGTAATGCAAGGGCTTTATCCTATCCAAAGTCTCAGGATCTTCGCTTAGATCTGGGTCATCGAGCTTCTTCTTTATCTTCCTCCCGATTTCAAGAGCTTTTTCGTAATCTCTAAGCGCTTTTTCATAGCCTGTTTCAATAAAATGTATGCTGGCAGAGTGCTTATAGCATTCCATTAGAGGAATTAAATATTCTTCATCGACAGCTCTTTCGAAAAATTTTATCGCGATTCTATACGAGTCTTGCGCTCTGATCAGGTCGTTTGACTGTTTATGCAAGAAAGCGACCTCTCCCATTACCTTTGCGAACTGAGGACTCCCCTCTTTGTAAAGAGTAAGGCAGATATTCACAGCCTTCTCGGCGTAATCGAAGGCTAAGTTAGCATCTCGACAACCAATGGACGCCCAGGCTAATTCAATGTAGGATGTCATAACTTCATCGGAGTTGTCTCCAAAGACAAGTTTTCGAGAATCTAATTGATTAGAATGAAACTTGAGCGCTCTTTCGTACTCTTCGAGCAATCGATAGGCAATAGAGACGTTGCCGTAGCTGTTTACGGTGCGGAAATCCTTTTCACCGAGCTCTTTTTTCCTCGCGTCATAAGCAATGAGGTGATTTTCCACTGAACTCTTGTGCTCACCAATGTAATTGAAGAGGATGCCGATTCGAGAATAGGTGTCGGCCATCTCCGAATCTACCTTGGTTATGATCTTTCGCCTGACCTCCAGAGATTTTTGGTAGCATTCCAAAGCAGAAGGGAACTCCTTCATGGAGATATAGGCTGCTCCGACTTCCTCGTGGCATTTCGCGATTTTCAAATTGATTTCTCCATACAAAAGCTTTTCTATATCGAGTTTTTTTAAGGCGAATTTCAGCGCGTTTTTGAAGTCTCTGAGCTCTTTATAAGCGTGTCTAGCGATTTCGTACGCCTCTTTGAGAATAACAGCTATCGCCTGGCCTAACTCGCCATGAGTCTTCACCTTCTGCACTGACTGGGGATTTAGATTCTCACATAAATGCGCTACTCTTTCGAATCTTTTATCATTGTAGTAGGACTTAACTCTTTCAACCTGACTCCTTAAATATTCAATTTCGTTTCCAAAATCTGAGGTTTCAGGCTTAACTGATAGAGCGATTACCAATTGCTTAGCCTCTTGGATGCCTGGTCTCTCGAAACTGTTTCTGGTTAATAGTTTATTGATTAGATGTGACAAATCGCTTCCATAGGTAATTTCGAGCTTGTCAATAATCGCGTTTTTACGGTCCTCATAGAATTCTGGAGCCTCCATGTTAAACCCTTCTAAGTGATTGCCTGATATCCCCAATATTTGCAGCGCGATAAGGCCAAGAGAAAAAATATCAACTTTCTCAGGGTCCCAACGGGTCGGTGTCTCTTCATAAGCGTCTACAGCCTCATGCTTTCCTTTCTTTTTCTTCACTATTGTAACCGATGCATCGATTACCTCTGGCGCACCATACATCACTGTAAAATTGCGCGTTTTGATACTGGTGTCACCTTCGAGTCCCATAAACAGCTTCGGAGCATTCCAATCTGTTACTTTGTATACACCTCCTATGCGAATGATGTTAGTCGGTTTGAGGTTGCCGTGAGAAGTGCCAGATTCAACTTTTTGGGAGTACTCTAAAGCGTTAAGCACATCTAACATCATCCAAATGCATTCGTCGTAACCTAAATACGCCTCAGCGCGAAGATTGACTTCGACTGAAAATCCATGGGGATAGACCTGGATGATATCTCCGTGAGATTCATCGAGGTAGAAATCTAATAAGGGAGTGATATTGGGATGCTTGAGTTTCAAAAGTGTCTTGGTTGCTTGAGCGAAGTAGTGGAAATCTGATGGATTAGTAGTATGAATGGCTTTGAGGACAACGAGGTCTTTATAGGTCATCTCGTGTGCGTATCCTCTCACGACTTGGTAGTTTTCAGACTCCTGGAGGATGTCGCAAACGTAGAATTGCTCGGCCATCCAAGGATTGATTAAGAGGGGACTGAGGTCGTTGTAGCGAGTCAGATCCGCGGGTTTTTCAGGAATTCTGTATAAGGGAGATTCCATATTCTTTTTGCTTTGAAATTAAAATTTATTGTGTAAAATTCCTCCTCATCGGTTTCATGATGATAAGAGATTGTTGAAATATTATTTCTCATGAAATACCAGAAGAAATGCTTTGGACAGCCTGGCGGCATTGGAAAGAATGTGATTCTTTTCTGTATCAATGTGAGTGTTTTTCATAGTAACAAAATCGTGTTATTTAGAGAGTGTACGATGGCTTTTGATATTTGAAATTTTGAACTTTTGGTTTTGTTAATTTGCTTAAAATAAATTTTTCAAAGTGCAAATTATGAAAGAAGTCTCATGAACACCGTCACTCGACGTTTGGTCTAAGTTTTTCAATAATTGCCAGAGTTCTTACCCTTACCCGTATTCAAATAGGATTAAGATATACTCAATACATTAAGTACAGCAATATTAGTTTCTATTTTGTTAAAAGAGAAGTCATAAGGCACATTTACTCAAAGAGCTGATTGTCAAAAAAAATGCATTGTTGATTATAAAGAATATCCAAGGAATACATCATTACCAAACGTTTTATAGAGCAAAGTTTTTGTTGATTATTTATGTTTTCGAAAAATAAATTATAAATTTGAATTGTTAGTCATATATCATTAAGGATGTAGATTAGTTCAGAAATTAGAAGTGCTGACTAGCTTCACATCTACTATGCTGGTCCTATCTTGAAGATATAACTAGTTGAGGCTACTCTATACAGTCAATATAAGATGGATTGAAAAAAGTCCTACCTTCTTCTTGGAAAATAGAACGACTTTGTAATTACTTTTTCGCTGAGTAAATCAGTAGATCAAAGTACTTTCACACAGCTCAAATTTAACAATATCTTTGGCCTTCATAATACGGGGAGAGAGCTTTTAGTTCTAGAAGTCCCACCCCAACATATCTTCAAGGCTAAAGTGGTCGTATACTAGCCTAACTCTATCAAAAAGAGTCTTCAAACGAACCATTGAAGCATAGATTAATCACCTTCATTACGAATAAACCTCTCCAAGCAAAATCTCTATAAGATTTTTTCCAACTAGAGTGCAACAACCTATCAATCGAAAGTTAAAATGCCTCTGGCTCAAATAATTATCTCTAAATGCTATTTTCCAAATAAATAATTTATAAGCATTTATCTGACAAACAAGTCGTGGCCATTCTTTCAAACAGACTGAAATTTCACAGGTGTCTAAAAACATCTTCGAAAGTTGTTAGAACTAACTCCAACTGTAGATGGAACGATGGAATTAATTATAGCTACTAGCTAAGATTCCACTTAATTTTTATTAGATTCTTATACAACAAGGAATCAGAACAGCTTCCTTACTACCTTCTGAGAATGCAACCAGAAAACGACTCAGTTCTTACTTCCGATCATGCCAAAAAAGATGATCAAACCGCCAACTCACCTCGAAATCTCAGAGTAAACCCCTCTTCTGCCCCTACCCGCTAATCTCTTCTCTCAAAAGAACAAACTAATGCAATGTATTTACGAAAACGAGCCCGATGAGCTCAAAAGCCTGGAAATCTTAAAAAACGACCTTAATTTTCTTGTCAGCTTCAGCGCAATGCCTCTTGATAAGCAAATAAGCCCATTAATCCTCGCCTCAGCCCTCGGAAGGAGCGACGCTGTCAAATTTCTCCTCAGCTCACCCACAATTGACCTGGACCTCGCCTCCGAAGACTCCGGACTCACCCCATTAGCCGGGGCCTGTGCCGCAGGAAACTACGAAGTGTTAAAGCTGCTTTTACAAAAGGATGCAGAAGTCAACAAGCCGTCAGTGAACAGCAGGACTCCATTCGCTTTCTGCTTCCAAAGGCTGAATGAAGAGAATATGAGCTACGAAAATAAAAAAATTTGCTTTAAGATGGTCGAGCTGTTGATCGAGAGTGGCGCAGATCTCAACTGGATTGTCGATAAGACAAAAGGATATACACTCCTAATGGAGCTATGTGCTACGAATTTTGATAGTTTGTCTGAAAAACAAAAGCAGCTGAGGTTCGAAGCGATTAAATTCCTCGTCGAGAAGGGCGCAAACAAAGAAATAATGTCATTGGACAATATGACCTGCTTTGATTTGGCGAAGAAATCCACTTGCAGCGAAGAATTGCTTGAAATACTCAATAATACAGCTTCTCCACCTAAGGAAGCGTTGGCGAGGAAAAAGCTTCAAAGGATAGTCAGGGTCCATCTAGATATGCAGAAACTTCAAAAGGAATTAGACACTGCGCGCATAAGCACTTACTCTGGAGCGTCTTGAAACCAGTTATTTTATTTTTTCAAAATACTGATTCTATTTTATATGTTACCTAATTCTACAACTCATCCCTGATCGTTTCAATCCGCATGAGGGCTCTCTGTCTGTAGTTATTCTTTCTTTAAAGCAACAGTAATTTTAACAAACTTTAGCACGTATCAAGCGTGTATTTTCTCCCAGTCTGAAGAAAAGCCAGCGATAAAACAATCTTTGATTTCTGATATTATTGCAAGTGTTCAGTCGTATGTATTCACAGTATGCAAGTAATATAGCTTCTCTAAGCGATGGAACACACTCGCAAAATAATAAACAGTATTTATTTGCATAAGGAGATCTCTTCAAAAGTATTGATTCTTTTCTTTTTCTTCCGTTTCTCGCTGTTTCGCTCTCTCATTCGCTTCGACCTGTCTCTTAAAGCAATCCTCATCCGCCTGGTTCATTATCGCGAGGTATTTATGCTTTGCTAGTTCCTTCGGCGATGGGCGCTTATTCACATCATAAGTCAGCATCTGACGCATGAGATCTGCAAACTGCTCAGCAGAGTTCTCGGGGCAGGCTTCAATGCTTTTCGCGCTGGTATCTATGGCATTGAGCAGCGCCTCGTGGTTCTGAGGGGTATTCAAATAAAATTTCCCATCAAACGGCAGACTGTTATTTGTATGAATGCACCAGAGGACTGCAATTCCTAATTGAAACAGGTTAGACTTGTAAGGGTTATTGCCATCCGTCTCTGGAGGCGCGAACAAATCCCTCGGAAAAATCACATTGGGGTCATAGGACTCATCAGGTAGACTTTTTGCTCTGTAGCCTTTGAACCCAAGCTTAATGAAGTTGAATCTGTCCTCTGAGATCGACCCAGCGAATAGATTGTAGTAATTCAACTGCGTTAAGATTAGCTTGTTCTCTTCGAGATAAACGAGCGCTAAGATAATATCCTTGAGGATATAATAGACGTACAGCATTTCCATCTTAAGGCCTTGGTGATCAATGGTTATCCACTCATAAAGGTGACGATCGGGATCGTCGTATAATACTGCATAGTAGAGCCCAGAGTTCTTGCATAAAAATGTGTCCTGATCGTAGTAAATGATATAGGAATTATCTTTATCTATGAGCTCCTTGCGGATCTTAGCGAGTTCAAGGGTCTTGAAAAGTTCTTCCTCAGAACGGATTTTCCTGATTTTGATGACTTTTGCGTGGGAGAAGTCTTCTTCTTTGGGCGATAGAGTTTTGTTAGTGACGGAATAAACAATGAAGTTTGGGGTTTTGTAAGAGGTTCGCTCAAAGTTCCATTCCCAGATGTTGAGTTTCATGTTCTCTTTCTCTTTGGATTGGATAGCCATTGCTGTGGAGATGAGATGGCTGTCGGGCTTACCGTTTTGCATTTTCGATTTTTTGGAGCGAAGATACAAAAATTAAAGGAATGAAATAATTATCAGAGTTCGGCATTCTTATCATCACCGGAAGAAATAATTTTTCTGAATAACAGCAGTCTGATGAAATTGAAGAGTTTTTCATGTATAGGTTCTGGTCAACACGAAGTTGACAATAGAATGGGCTTTCTCAGAAGCAAAAATTGAACAAAATATGCGATTAAGAGAACACGAGATATCACCACAAACAAAAATTTTCTCATAGTGGATAAAGGAGGGGAAGGCTTGTACTCTAACCGAGAAAACTTGAAGTTGACATTAACATGTTTTGCAAGCGGATAACGGTCAGTTTTACTAAAGGCTTTGAAAAAAGAGAAATATTTCCATAAACTTTGATAAGTCCGTGCATTTAATAACAGGAAATATAACTGGCATGTCATGAAAACTAGCCTGGCTTAGACCATCGAATAATTGATAAAAATTGTCATGTTTCAGGGAATCTAGAGATTGTGACTCTAATAACAGTGTCTATATACTAACAAGCAGCAGCAACAACACCTTATCCTCTGTCTGCTTGGATAATGGGTATTAAGGATTAAAAGAACGTCCTTATCAGTGGTGAGTGGAAGCTAGTCTCTGCAGCACAATTTCCCTTCAATAGATGTTTTGATATATTTGTATCTTGTGTTAGTAATCTTACTCTCTTTCATATTATTTGCAAGTAAACACTCGAAATTTAACAGGACGACTAAAACACCACCTCAATTTAATACCATGAGCCGTGCAATCTGGAAATACTACAATTTACATAATCAGCAACAAAATTGCCTAATCAACAAATGATTCATCCCCAAAGTACAAATTCTGATCGACTACTCTAGTCCAAACTCCTTTTTGCAAGTCCAATCCATTTTTCAAGCTTTTCTGCTTTGCTCTGTATTTCTGATGTAAGGTTAGTCATCGGTGTCACAATACTCCCGATTGGATAGCAAAGGTATTTAATTCAGAGTCATTTTATGTGAAATAAAAGTAAATAACAAAAATAGAATCAACGAATATTAATCAGGAAGGCAGGATTGACACCATGATGCGTCTTGACACCGAAGAAACCAAAACTCCCATGGAAAGCTACACTTACAACGTCAACACCAGTGGATTGCTCAGCAAAAGCTCTGGAGCTTATCCTCTATTGATGAACCTCAGTGCCACCAGCGAACAATTCATATCAGGATTGTCCAATCACAGCATGTTGCTTATGGATACTGAGAAACTTAAACCGATTTCCATTCTTCCTGAGGCTCACACCGCAAGGATCAACGATATTCATCTTACCGATAATATCAGTTTCAGCGCATCAAATGATGGCTGCATCACCGCCTGGGACACGAGAAAGAGTGAAGCATTGCACAAATTCAAAGGTACGCTTCCAATTCATGCTTTTTATTGAAATATTTCGCAGCGCCTCCTGGAAAAGAGATCTATTCAGTTTCTAATGTAAAGGAAATCCTCGCCGCTGGCTCCAACAAGCAGATTTATTTCTGGTAAATACCCTCATCGCGGCCATAAAAGTCATTTGTATACCACAGGGACATCAAAACTATGAAGAAACTAAACACATTTACCGACAGCCACGGAGACGATGTGACGAGACTGAGCTTCCACCCAGAGAAGAACAACATCCTCATCTCAGGATCTGAGGACGGATGCGTATGCTCCTTTGATTTGAGACAAGGAAACGAAGATGATGCATTGGAAGCAGGTGATTAATGAGAAATTTTCCTATTATGAGGCTCACCGGCGCGCTAATTAGTTGTTAACGTCGAGCAACCTGTCATTACATGCGATTTTTTATCTGGAGACTCGAACTTCGTGCACCTCACCACTGGAGTCAATACTCTTAAGATCATCTCGTTGGGGGACGCGAAAGAGCTGCTCAATCACAACACAATCGATAACGTAAACTCCGTCATTCAGCAGTGACTCTAGAGGTTTTATTATTAGATTGATACGAATACAAAGTACTTGATCCACGCCTATTCGTTTTTGAAGGATCCAAGACTCTATTACCTCTGCGGAAACACAAATACGTATGAAAGCATATCTTAATGGCCCTTTCCTAATGGACTGTTGCGATTAGCGGCGTCATTGAAGAAATTTCAATTGACTGGAATTTAACCGGCTCGAAGGTCGCAGATAAAGTGAGACAGTTCCATCCTTTGCATTTAGGAGTGGTTACCAGCGCAAGAAAAATCAGAGAAGACGTAATACATCTCAAAATGATGCTTTATAACTAATAAAATGTTGTTTAGCTCTTGTTATCGGCCTCTGAGGACGGCTCGTTCAAGATTTCTCAGCAGCAGATAAAATCAAACCCTAATATGATAGATATTGAAGAAATGAGCAAGGACTTGTTTATGGACGAAGAGATCCCTGACACAAAGGTAATAAATGATTCTTTTGGAGTAGAAGAAGTGATCGCTTTTTATATAGCCGAAAAAGAAGCGTGATTTTATGGACTCATTCAAGCCATATTAGTTTTTTAGGACTTGCTTTAGATTCGAATTAGTCGAGTTTTCGATGTCTAACTTTGTATTTGGATCCATATTGTTTGCAAATTTACAACACCATCTTCTTCAATTCAGTTTTTAGCCAACCCCTGGTTACCTAACTAGTCGTTAACGATAAGTTCACGCTGCTGACATTTTTTGATATTTCTAACCATAAGACTCTGGATTTTATTTAAAAAGGCTTAGAGTTTTACATATGAACTACTAAATGATTTAGAATTTTGAAATTTAACGAAAACTCTAATAGCTTATCCTTCCTCATAAATCGATATGGATCACTTAAACGAAGATCAGAAGCGATTGCTAAGCGAATTTAGAGCCCGTGTCAAAGCGCCCAAGACAACAACCACCGCTGGGCCAGCAAAAACTGAAGGATCATCTTCCAAGTCATCGAATAGCGCTACAAAAGGTATCAACTACGAATCAGCTAGGATGTACTATAAGAAGGTCTCAGAGCAAGAAAGGGACAGCTTCCCTTCAGACAGCCAAAGCCGTGACAACTCAAATTTATCCGCGAAACTAAGGAAAACCAACACTTCTCAGCTCAGCAGTGAGCTGACACGAGAGTCTGTCATTTACGACGAGCGCAAGAAAGAGACGAACAGACAGCAGGATTCTCCAAAGAGCCCTGGCACCGATAGAAACCAAAAGACCGCTCATACTACGTTTTCTGAGGGAGAAAAGAAACCAACTGAGCGCAAAGCTTCTCAAGATAGAGGCTATACCGAAGAATCTACTCGGATAAGTCAACCGAAGCAGGAAGGTCCTTCTTTTGATGAGCTAACTCCGCAGGATTATGTCGATTCGATGATAAATGAAGCATATGAACTCAAACTCAAAGAGCATGAAGAGCTAGGAAAAAAGAAAAGTTTGGAAAAGCCTCACTTTGCGACTGGACTGCAAATAATGGGAGCGCCTCCTAAGACCCTGACACCTACTAATGATGGCTATCTATACTTTGTTGAAACCCCTGCAAATACTCAAGAAGGGCAGCAAAAAGTCGGTTCTCGACTCGTTGTGCCAAGCATTCGATTATTTGAATTCCAGCCGTCAGGCGAGCATGCCAAGGACTTTGGTTTCAGAACTAATGTATCAGATTATCAGCGCCCTTACAAGCAGCTGGACCTTGCATATGACACAAGTGTTAAGCGTCAGCTTGAGACGAGATATAAGCAGAGAGTCGCGTTGGAAACCCTTCAAAAAACAAAACCTGAGCAAATATTATCGCTCGCAGAGAGCGCGAAGAAGCGGCTAAGTAAAGTGAGCTCGAAGAAATTAGCGTCTGAGCATAAATGCAGCAGCGAGAGAAAATCGACTTCTCGTTCGCGTCAGCAGCAACATCAGACGCCTACAACAAAGAAGAAGTTGCCTCCGAGACCTGCTGCGAGTGGCCGCAGCTCTAAAACCTTGAAGCAGGAAAGCGGGAGACACAATTTGACGACGTGTGAAGAAACCATCCGCTATGGTAGAGAGAGGACGCCTGAAGCTTATTCGTTCAGTGGAGTGAAGACTAATTCGATGAAGAAGACTAAAACGTAAAATATTATAGTTATTGCCGTAGTTTAATTCCTTATTTCAGAAACGATGAGCCAAAGCAGATTCTCAAGCAGGTAAAGAAAGGATTAGCGAAAGGAACGATAGAAAAGAAGCAATTTTGGGCGATAATTGAAACACATGTAAGAAATTCAAAGTCATTGAGGTGTCAGCTAGCAAGCTTAGTCAATTGAATATAGATTAAATGTCGTATGCTGTGACATAGGACTACTAAGCAAATTTTTTGGTTTCTTATTTATCTTCTGGATTACGCAGATAATTATTATTTTGTTTACTATATTAGAAATCGATCAAAATTATTTTTCCTGAAAGTTTTTTTATCTTGTTGTAGGTTCTCTCTCTCTCCTTTCTCTTGGGTTGAAAATGATCCTCCATCTTGATGAGAATGACCCATAGAGGGCGCTCGATAGCAAATTTATTATTAATAGTTATTATCCTATGAACCCAATTCAAAAGACGCTACTAATACTTATTTTGATTATATCTCTTAGAGGTGCTATATATTGGTTAGCTATGTAAGTTATGTGCATCTAGACTAAAGGACAATGAGATTTCGATGCTATTGAATTTTTTTCAAATTAATGCTTTTGAACTGACGAACGCGGACAGATAAATTAACCTCCAAAGATCTGTAATTTTGCAAATAAACTAACTTAATAATTATTTCTCGTAATATTTACGCAGCAAGTCTTACGAGCGAGCCTTGTTAATGATCGGTCAGCTCAATTGAATTTTACTTTTGCTGAAAGTCAGCTTAGGCGGTTGGGTAAGAAGGATCCAGGTTGATACCGCAGATACCTCCATCAGAGCCACCGTTCATGGCAATTTGGACGTAGCCGTTAAGTCCCCATGAGGTGCCCCAAGAGTTCTTGACAATCCAGTAGTTACCATCAGAGCTACCGGTAGAGTAACCAACAGCGAGGACACCGTGGTCGAGGCTAGTACCGCAGCTGGAGTCATCCAAGACACCACCAGTGTAGTATTGGAAGCAGTCTTGATCAGCCTCAATGGCAACGGAGACTGGTTGTTGGGCGACGGCAGCTTGAAGAGCGCTGTCACTGTAGGTTTCGACGTCTTCGTAGCCTCCATTCTTGAAAGCGACCTTTGATGAAGAGTAAGCGCATGAGCCGGAGGTACCTCCACTTGCGGTGTATGGATAGTCGGATTCAAGTTCAATACCCTCAGCAGCGACGTATTGGAAGGCATTATCCATAGCACCACCATTGCAGCCTTCGTTTCCGTATGAGCCAGAGCAGTCAACGAGTTGTTCCTCAGAGAATGAGAGCAAGTTTCCATTGTTAATAGCGTTCAAGCCCTCCAATGCTCCAGTAGTGGAGAAGGCCCAGCAAGATCCGCATTGGCCTTGGTTCTTAATAGCAGTGACGGCGTTCTTGTCTCTCCAGTCAATGCTAGCAGGGACAGTCACAGCGACGCGGGAGACGCTTGGCTTTCTAGTGGCTGGCTTCTTGTAACCGAGGTACAAGCTAGCGAATTCAGTCTTGGTGAGGTCAGCGAATTGGTTAAGACCAACGGTGTAGTTTCTCTTGACAGAGTTGATCTTTTCGATTCTCTTGAGGTTCTTGACGAAGATAGCGTATCTTCTCTTGTGTTCAGCTCCGCTGTAGGTCTTGTTGTGCTTGGCTTTCCAGCTGGTGAAGACATTAGTCAAGTTCTTCTCTTGTCTTCCTCTGAAAAAGCCGAAGATGAGCTCAGTTTCACTGGCTTCAGTGTCGAAGAGAGCCACTGCAGCGAAGGTTCCGACAACGGCAAGAGCAAGGACGATAGCGAGCTTCTTGTTCATTCTGAAAAAAAGAAATTGATTATAAACATACTTAAAATCTGAGGGTTTAAATAAAAAAAAATTGGCTCAAGACCAAATAGACCCTATTTTTATTCTCCAAAAGGCGCCATAATGGAGTCCAAAGCGCATTTCTCAACTTCTCCCTTACAGCAAGCTGTTAAGGCAAGAGAGTGCTCATGATTGAGTCAACCCACGAATTCTTTCTGAATGGAAAGACGTCTCGCAGGGAAATGTGTATTTCTCATCAAATGAACAATTCTACGAATTATAAGAGGAAACGCCTTCGGTTAGCTAGCTCACGGTGGAAATCAGAGCGCTATATGTGGCTCGCTGTAGGTTTTGCCATTTTTTTCTCTGAAAGGTGAAAAAAGATAGGTCTATTTTAAAATTGATTAAAAAGATTCAAGATCAGATCCGGACTTTGAAATAGTGTACAAATATAATATGTATCTTACTTAAAACGCGTAAAATTCTACAATTCATTATTGTCAGCTGAAAGTATGTCCCTTAGGTGTGGGAGTCACGAAATTGCAAGAAGCCCTCAGTAGGAGAGAAGTTGCAAAGGAATTTTGAGGGAATTTCCTGCTAAATTCCCTGTTATGTGAAATAAGTATCTTGTTTGCTGAATTCGATTGGAAATGTCAGTAGGACCCAATCAATAGATCTCAATATCTATTCGAGCAATTGTGAAGGTCTGCATGAAATGAAAATGTGATTCATGTGATTCAAATTTGCACATTTTGAAGCGATTTGTGCGATCTCCTCTTAATATAACTGTTTTATTGATACGTAAAATCTTGCATAATTAATACACTAGAGTAAATCTACTGTGTTAACAAACTCAGCCCGAAAGCAATATAATTTCATTTCATTTAGAGCAAAAATTTCCAATAGTCAATCCAAATTAGCCTCAATTCTCTCTGAGAACCCTATTGCCCGAACCCTGCTATGGAGCTTTATCGCTCTTGCTCTTAGATCTCGACTCATCGTTCGATGATTAATTAAGACGCTGCTTTCTAATTCATCTATCTTTAAAACTTAATCTTTCATACTCCACTTTCAATAAGTACTTGTTAAGAGGCATCATTTTGATATTAAACTTTTTCTAGTTCCAATTTTACATAAAAAAGAAAGTAAACATCATGTACAATCAAAGAAATGAAAAAATTTCATATCTCTTAAGTCCTCACCACCAATACCCATCTCCATTTCCTGAGTCATCCTCAGAATAGTCCCTTATCGATTTTTATCGATTTGCCGATGTAGCTTCATCGAGATTTTGCAACTCTGTACCATCATTCATGTTCTGGTTGCTCGATTGCTGTCCTATCTTTGTCCATATATTCTCCGATACTTGCTGCGTAGGCACATCCTCCATGTGATGAATATTAATCGGAATGTGGGCCTCAGCTTTCACAAAGTCCCCATCTCTGTTTTCCACCTCAATTTTCTCGAATAGCCCATTCTTGTAATAGAAGAGGCTCTTTGAAATTGTGCTTGACCAAATCATGTTTAGTATCGCATAGACAACCCCGAAGCAAAATATCGCAAGGAAAGCCGTATGAATTGTTTCAAGCCAGGTCTTGGCAGCATTGAAAGTTTCGTTCTCTTCCAACATTTCAAGGAATGGAGCTGCGACGAAGAAGAGTATTACGATAATAGCGATTCCAGCGCAGCAAAGTAAGAAGCCCAGTATACAAAAGATGATTTTAATTATCAAATATATCTTCATTATCACCTTGTATGTCCCTTTGACTGCATAGACAATTGTCGGGATGAGCAGACTGATATTGATAACAGCAACCGCGGTGAGGGCGATTCCGATGTACATGAGATAGGCGTTGAATTCCGCATTAATTGTTGTGATTCCGGGGAAGGTGATTATTCCTGAGAGCAGGAAGATGATGCCTGCGGCTAAGGTTGCGGCTAAAATGACGCAGTCGAAAGAAAGGATAATCAGCAGTGCCTTCTTGGCTTCGACTCTGAAGAAGCAGCCGAAGAATGGAACTTCAATGTTATTCATGCCTTTGTCCTTGGGAGGTGTTTCGAAAAATAAGTTTAATGTGCTAAATTAATTTTAATCAGTGCAAATTACGCGCAGAACCATAAAAAACTCGTTTTTAAATGAACAAATGAGACGTGCTAATACCCAAATTTGAAAGATGGGTTTCGAAAAAAATGTTCCTGTGCAATGGCGTATCGCGGAATAATGAAAAAGGCTACTGTTAATGAGGTACGCGAAAGAAGTAATCTCCATTTCTTATTATTAGGATTATGGAGCGCTCTAGTTTTTTTATGCTAATTGCATGATTGATAAGTGGAGAATGTCCTCGAATAAGCTTTTCCGAAAAAAAAGGAAGGTGAAGTACAAAAGTCACAGAGGAGAGAGTAGTGAAAAATCTAAATTAGCTAGAGTAGAATTTAATTATTTATTGATTTCGTATATTCCGATTAATACGCTTGAACTACATACTCATTATCATGACTATAACGAAAATTTCAGAGATCTTTTTCATAGATAAACTGTGTCTACCAACAGAATGACTCTCATGACTCTAGCATGATTGTGAAAGGAGATTATTTTATATAAAATGAAATTATCCGAGATGTCTTGATTAATTTATATATCCTGCCAGAAGGAAATTTTCCATAAATGCAAAAGTAGCAAACAGATCAAATTCCAAATCAAAATTCCCGTGTCAGAGTCATTGAGTATATTCCAAGATTTAAATATCATTCTGATAGATAATCAGATATTATTATACCTCAACAAAAAATAAGCATGGACTTTAGCAACCTAGATAAAAACCAAAAAATCCAAATCATCGATCAAAGCACAGTTTCTACCGCCAGTAACATCCAATCAGGCATGGACTACCAAGGGATTGAATGGGAAACGATCATGCCTGGCCTTGGGAGGAAATTTTATCGCAGACAGCGCCATCTGAGACTAAAACCGCTCCAAAGCACTTTCAAAACATTTCCACGAAAAGAAAAACTTCCCAACAACTCTATATACAACTTTTCCAAGTACTATCGGCAACTTCCCATGTTCATAGCTCATTTTCAGCTCAGACATAACCTGGCATGCGTTTCGAAATATGATTTTATTCACGCAAAACCCAGCGGATTTTACAAATTCTCTACATTGGACTACAGTGTGAAAAACTACGAATATCCTGAGGAGTTTATCCCTATTTGCCTTAGCTATGCGAATGGATATGCTGTTTCTGGTGGAATAAGAGGAGAGCTTGCAATTTATGATTTACAAGAGGAGAAGGTTCGGCATTTTGGCAAAGCAACCGATAACGATCAATACCTAAATTGTACCAAAATTTACAATGACGAGGGACAATTAAAACTCATCACTGGAGCAAATGACTGGTGTGTTAGGATTTATAGCATGAAGTACCTCACAGAGCCTCTGTTCTGTCAGAAAATGGGTGCTCCGGTAAATAATTGTAGCGTATCTCCAACGAATATGAGTATTATTGCTGTATGCGGCGACCAAAAGGAGATTGAAATTTTAGATGTCAGAACTAACAAAGTCGCCTTGAAGCTCTATGGACACGAGGATGATAACTTTGCTTCTGATTGGCATCCTAATGGGGTCTTCCTGGCTACGGGAAGTCAAGATCTGACCTGCAGGGTCTGGGATATAAGGAAGCCGCTGGAAGAGTATCATATATTGCAGTCCGAAATCGCTTCGGTGAGTAATGTGAAATTTGTAGCGGGAGGGCAATTTTTGGTGTTTAGCGAGGGAGTAGATTATTTGTCAATCTATGACTTTCAAAAAGAATGTGAGGTTTATCAGCGAGTGGATGCATTTGGAGATGTGACTGGAATGGATGTTGACCCGGAGGACAATGGAACACTATTTTTTGGGATGAGACTGAAAGATTATGAGGGAGTTTTTGAGTATAGCTTAGGAAAACGATCAACCAAGAAACTTCTTGAGGAGTCTTTTCTCTAAGGCCCCTGGGCATTGCGTAGGAAATAACTCGCTATTTCCGATTTAAAGAAACTATTACGGCCTCAATAAATTCTAAATATGTGTTATAATTGGCTAAAAACAAGCATACTTACTGCTGCTTCTATATAATAAATCATATTTCTTAATCGCTAAATGAGTTAATGTGGTAATTTTACATAAAAGACAATGTCATCAAACGTAATTTCTATTGGTTTGAATATGCTTTCTATAAATAAATAAAGGGTGATAAAAGACTAGTGAGAGAGAGAGATTTGATAAGGAAAACACGTTATTATCATTATTGAGTACAATGAGCTAGAAGAAAGAATTCATGCTTCTTGAGTTTGATAAAATAATTAGATTTTAGTTGTTTTGGTGATCTTTTAAAGATTCTAATTAACCAGCTAATTTCTCTCCAACCTTGCAAATACCTCCTCAATGATCAACCAAGGCGATTACTCTTTTCATAACTTCATCTGTAATAAAACCATCCAATCGAAACCCGGCTCAATGACAGTGCTAGTGCTATATTTCAGCACTTACTACTTTATTTTTATAAGCATTTGTGTAATTTCATTCGTCGCTTGGAGATGCTGGAAACTCCGCTCAATGAGTCTCTATCACGGCGTGTCAGGCTCCATCTTTGGAGTCCTGCCAGAAAATAGAAAGGTATTCAAAGCATTCCTCTATATCTACTTGATTTATGGTGGATTCTACTTTAAGCTATTGGATGGAGTCATCAATCTCTTGCTAATCGACTGCTCTGATGAAGGCCAAAAACGAGACTATTTCGTCTGGGCTAATATCATTGATATGTGGCTGGATTTCTCTTATTTCTTTACGATCCTCTTCGCGTTGAATCTTTACGGATCCAAATGGGAAATGCTCACGCGACTCGGGTTTCCAGTGGTGCCGCATTCATATAAAGCTGACTTCATTTACCTCTGCTTGAAAAAAGCGTCTGTTATCATTATCTTCTATATTGCACTCTACTCATTTTTCGTGTTTTTCTTCGATCATCAATGGATCTACTACGATTACTTCAACGATTACGCCATGTATAAGTTCCTGAAGAACTTAATTGTGGTTTCTTTCCTGATCCAAAGACATCGGCTAATAAACTACTATAAAGAGACCGCGGCTCACTACCAAAAGAAGAAAGCGGTCACTGACGAGCTTGATATACATATCCGGGCTATAACTGGCTATCTGCCCAATGACGACACGATCATGGAGAAAATCGCTGATGCAGAAAGCCAAGAAGAAGTCCTTTTATGGATGAAAGGCAAGGTCGATAAGGCGTCCATAGTAGCTGAAAATCAGTTGATGATTGTGCGAAATAATGTACAAGATGCGGTGGCTGACCCATTGAATTATAAAGAGCGCTATTGGGCTAATAATTTATTGATAGGGTTTCTGTTTTTAGACGCAGTGGTGTATACGATAGGGTGCTTGTGCTTTTGGATCTTTCAATCCGATGATGTAGGGAAAAAGGACGCTTGGGCAATGTTCATTACGATTCTGTTGTTTATTTTCTATATTTTGGAGGCTGCTTTGCAGCCGATTCTGATCTTTATTGTCCTGAGAGATCAGAGAGTGCTGGGCGAGGCGTGGACGAATACTGATAGATCGTTAGCGGATGAATCAGAAGTTTGGACGAGCGAGAGGGTGGAGTCGTACCACTCTGAGGAGGGGAGGAAAATCACGATTTCGTCTTCGCGGAAGAATAATTCATACAGATTGATGGAATAGTGGGGTCTGCGAAATTAATATCGAGTTTTTTCAAGTGTGTGTGTTATTGCTTTGCATTCATTGTTTTCTGATGAATTTATTTTTGAATTATAGATGATGATTAATAGCTTGGTGTAATGACTGTGAATGAAACAGTTGAACAGAACCAAGCACATTATTTGTGATTTTTTCGCAATTAAAAGCCTGGATAAATAATGACTCCTCTTCTGTTTTCGCTTGGGCTTTAAGATATTTCATCAGAGACCTAAATAAGACTTTCACGAGGAAATGAACTTAAAGGCATGAATTTGATTTGATCGCGTGGCAGCTTATCACGCCGAGTTTAAATTGTAGTTGATGGATCTCTTTTTGCAATGATAAGAGCGAAATTAAATTGATTTTTTAGTTCAATTGCATTGCTTTGAGATTAACAATTTTTAAAATATTTTTATAATTGAATTTTAAATTTGAAAAAAAAGAAATTTCATGTTTTGATTTTTATTGGGTTTGAATTGTATTGGTACTTTCTGGATGGCATTTTGGTAAAGCGTATTCCACTTTTATCTTCAAATCATCATTTTGCTTTTCTGGGTACAGATAAAGTATGCTTCGGTATATTTTATTTGATTCGGAGTTAAGCAAATTCAAATTTGTAAAAAAACAAAAGTTTCGGTAATTGATTGTAAGGTAACGAAATTGTCAAGTTATTCTCGCTCAGATACAGAGGTAAATTTGAAATAGTTTTGAGTAACTGGTAAAATATGTTTTAGAATAAAGGGGAAATGTAATGAATGTATACAGGAGAATTTATGCTTAAGAGAGACCAACAATTATTCAATAGTATTATTGTCTTTGCTCTAGTGTTATTATCAAATACCTGGAGCAAAGGCAATAGCGATAAGGTGTTTTAAATGTTTTAACTCTTTCTCAATGGCATTTCGTTCAGCAGCTCATTGCTGAATTGAGGCCTTGAGAAGTGAATTCAATACTGAGGCTATGGAAAAGAGCTCCTTAGCCATTACCTACAGCAGTTTAGAAAGCATATTTCAGCTAGCTGTACTAAAGAAATTCAAACTACTTAGCTTTCGAGCTGTTTTGAGAATTGAAACTAATGAGCCTGTGTAATTAAACTCGGGCTGAGTAGTTTTAGCTGAGCTCAATAAGTAGATTAAATAAAGGAAATAAATCAGCGATAGTATAAGCAACCAGTATTTAAAATCAAAAAATATACTAAGCAGTCATCAATGTTTTACAGCAATCACTATAGACCAGTTTTCATTGCGTTTCCTTTGGTTTGGCTCTTTCAATGACCGGTTGTAGCCATTATTGAACGAGCTTCATCATTCAATCATCATCCAAGCAGCGAAACACCACTAAAATTCATTAGCTGTAGCAAAAAAGACCGTGTTGCTGCTAATTGTTGTTGTGAATGCAGAGTATCGATAATTAGGTCAGAGTAATCCGAGTTTTTCGATCAGTTGAGTCTGAAAATGTTGAATAAAGCAATAAAAAAATAACCCAGCCATAGTGGCTGTTTGATATCCCTAGATAACTAAAAAACATCTATAACGAACCGCTTTGTGAATTAAATCCTAAGCTTTTTTGAACATCTGCTTACTAATTCTCTCAGTAACTGATCCAGAGATCGGTTTTATCAAAGGATCACTGAACTTTTTAAACCCATGAGGACTCTGGATTTTGGGGAGCTGGAGCTCCGGAACTATCTTCTGTGTCGCTGCAACAGGAACATCAAACGAGTTTTTCTTATTAAAATTGCTGGTCTGAAGGTCTTTCACGCCTTTCTTGGAGTTCTTTGGAAGCATCGGACTTAACCCTGGACTATCCGCTCGACTCTGCTGCCTCGGTGAGGACATACTCTTGTCGTTGACGATCGCCTTTTTTAACTCTTTCCAGCTGACGTTCAGCGCGATTTGTATCTTCAGTGCCTGCAAGTCTCTTCGGTCCTATACAAAATTAAGCCATTGCTACCACCACCTCAGGTTACCTGGATAGCCTCATTCAGTAAATGAACAATCTGCTTCAAGCATAAGAGAACCTCCTCGGCTAACGGAGCCTTGATAATGACACGGTTCTTGTAGACTTGGGCAAGAACATCATTGATTTTCGGAAGGACGTTGAGTTTGAACAGCACGCTGGTAATCATTTTCTCATCTCCGTACAAAAACAGTATCTCGAATATCTTCACAATATGGTTGAGGTAAAGGTTGTTAGTCTTATATTCGAAAAGCCAAAGGACGAGCACGTTCCAGCAAGTAAGACTGACCTCGTTGAGAATTTTGTAATAGTTCTCAGTGTCGCTTTTGAGGATGAGACAGAGTGTTTCAACGAGCATGAGCCTCGCGCAGCCTAGAGGAGACGCTACCTAAGAAAGATTGAGGCAAAGTGATTAGTTATTAATCGATATACCTTGTAGGTTTGCATGTAGATGTTGAGGTCGGGTCGCTTGTTCCAAACATGACTGTACACAATCGTTTTACAAAGAAACTGCATGTAGCCTTTCGCGATTTCGACGATCCTCTTCTTGAAAAAGTCCAAACCCCAAAGATCTCTGAAATTAGTGCCTTATTTCAAAATTGGAATAAGAATGGAGTGGTTACAGATTTCCAAGGATCATATTGACGATCAGTCCCGCTTCGTATCCGCTGTTTGATTCGGAAAGATGATGGATTTTAATCTTGAATAGGTAATTCTATCGAAGTACAGTTAGTTTTGAGGTAGAGAGGCGAGGTTACTTTTAATAGCAGCTCGAAGAATAAGCACTTCTGAGGCTCCAAAAATGCCCACCAGAAACTCTTGATATCGTTTATCGGAGCTGACGGGAGACCGAATTTAGCGCTGCGGGCTTTTTCGATTATTTTTCTGATCATCATATGAAGCAGCTCACAGAGCTTGAGACAATATTCATCGTTCTGGAGAATCGCCGTGACCGAGAACTCTTGGGTCTTTGCTTCCTTTTCAATATCGCTTTCCATCATTTCAACGATATTCGAAGGGTACAACCCAGACAGCTCAGCCAATGCCTTCGGGTTGAGACTTTCATCCACCGCGTAAGGAGAAAGCAGGGTCGAGCCGGTCTCCGTAACTCGAGGTCCTTGGCTTGTCAATGCGCGCTTATGGAAGCCTGTGTTGCCTCTTGGAGTTGTGTGAGTCGTTGATACCAGATTTAATTTGAAAGGCGGCGGGTTGGTCTTAATCACCACCACCTCTTTTGGCTCTGAAGGTAGTTTCGTAAGGCTTCCGCGGTCTTTTCCCGGGTCTGAGCCTTTTTTGCTCTCGACACTTATCCTGAAGCTATTCTGGTTCGGAGTCTGACTTCCTTGTATTAGCTTCATCGATAGCTTTTTCGTTGAATTGTGTCTTCGGTAGCTGCGGTTGGTACGAGGCGAATTCTCAAGGTCCGTGCGACTTAAGCTCGCTTGTCTTTCCAACTCCAATGCTTTATCGTATAGCGAGGGGTACTTCTTCATCTTCTCGATCGAAAGACTTGGTCCGCCGAAATTCAACTTAGTTAAGCTAGTCGCAATCTTCGGCCTCGACCACATTTTGCCTGAGATATCAGTCATACTCCTTATATGATGCCTCTTTAGTTTCTCTAAAATACGATCGATATCTCCCGGCACCGTGTGCTCTTCCTCAGGTAACCTTTTCTTCTTCTTAGCTTCGATGACTTTTAATGCATGGTAGTCTTGGTCAGGGTTGGGCTCTGTCGAGAGGATAATCATATCGGAAACGCGGTTCGGTTTGAAACGGAGATCGAACTTCTTCGTGTCTATTCTGCTCTCGCCATGAAGCACGGCCATGGCGATATCAAGGAAGAATTCGGTCTGTTGACAGTATTTGTAGACTTTTGATAGATTCTGTAGAGTAATAGGGAAATCCTCTGCAAGGCCGAGGATGAGGAGGTAGAATTGTGAGGATAGCGGGAAATCCAGGGCTTGAAGGAATCTAAAGAGGAAATTGTAGTGGAGGATGAGATTGATTGACAAATCTTGCTCGGTGATGACAAAGAGCTCGATGAGCTTGAAAATATGGTTCATGTTGCAGACCACCTCGTCTCTATGCAACGTCACGTATGCGAGGTTATCTAATTAGAGGAAAACGCGTCAGAGCAGAAGAAAACCCAAATGATTCTATACAGAAATTGTCCAGAGCAGCATGGTTGATGCCGAGCATATATTTATAGTTTCTGATGTCAAGCAGGACCTCCATCGCCTTATAACTACGAAGGTTAATAAAGCTGTTTTTCAACGACTCGATGATCCGTGGCATCCTCCTTCGCGACGTAGTAGCCGTCCTCGTTTGTTCATCGAAAACCAAGCTATCGTACGATTTGGTAGTTTTTGATACCTCCGAAAAAGCTTCTCTCCATTTTACTGCCTGAGTTAATATGGAACGTTTCAAAGGGGAAAGTCACTAGAGGAATTACTCTCTGCTCAGAGACAGGAAAGCTCTGCGGATCAAATATCAATGAGAGGAAAATCTCGAAATAATCTGGATTTTTTATAGCCTCGCTAATATATTCGCTTTTGCCAATAAGCAGCTGCTCTCCTGAAGTAAATTGTCAATTGGGAGGTGAACTTCATGATTTGTTACGAGTGCAAAGCCATTCTTCTAGTGTCGTGAGAAACGCTTCTTTTGCTTTCTCTTCTTTGTCCTCCGAATCGCTTGAATCGATGCTATTCTCAGAGGTTACTGAAACCGTCTCAGTTTGCTTTATATCCTGCACTTCCACAGGCTTATCGCCTGTGCCAAGCGAAGGTCTCATCGAACTCTTCCGCATTTGACTGTCCCTTTTCTCTGACATGGGTATCAAGTTTTTCTTTGAGAGCAGGACTGCCAACACAGATCAAATTGATGAAAACTCAAAGGGGCTTACGTTCTTCCATGTCTAAGTTAATGGCCTCTGCGTTCTTCATATGGTGCTTGATCTCTTCGATAACATAGCATGTTTGAATGATAACTCGGTCAGATTTGCTAAACTTTATGAAATTTCGCAGTAGATTGTAGCTTGCTGCCTGATAGTAGCCGTAAATCATCGATTTCTTGTCCTAAATTACGAGAATTTTGTTTTCGGGAGATAATTTGCAATTGAATTACGCTGAAAACGACCTGCAAAAAAGACCGGAAGTTATCCAAAGCTTTCTTCTTTATGAAAACCGAATTGCACAGCACTTCAAGACAATATTCACTATCGAAGACTGGTTGATCTTTTTGCTTCGAAGGAGACTCGTTGTTTCCTGATGGACTTCGCTTATGATTTGATTTGTTGGACCTCAGAGCAATTTCTCTGACAATTTCTGACTCTGATTTCTCCTCTAATGTTGAACAGAACTCTAATGCTTTCCAAAAATCGGCCAAGACAAGTTCATTTTTTTTGAATCTATCGATTAGCATTTGAGTGAGGATTTCGATCTAATTTGAGCTTGGGTTGAGAGGAAGTTGGAGAGCTGGCTTACGGGGGTTGGTAGTATTGGAAAGCATAAAAACATGTATTGGATGATGTCCTGTTCTTCGAAAAATTGCTTGCACTTGTTTTCGAATGGCCATGTGTCTGTGAATACTTTGCAAGCCTTAGCAGCTTTTTCAGTTCTTTTGTTCATGTCACGCTCAAAGACCTAAGGAGCAGCTTAAAAATATCTATCAATGAGAAAAAGGATACAGCAGCTTTGAATAATGCACAAGGGGATTCCATTGGTTCAATCAAAAGTTTTATTTAAGTGCAATAAATGTTAATGAGAGTTATAATATGTAACGAGGAGCATTTCGCATGTATTGATAATTTTGATTTGATCTACTTGAAAAATGTACTCATTCATAGAAATAACCCAAGAGGATAGATATTCCCAATTAACAATAAAAAAAATGTAGGTTCATTTTCATTTTTCATGGGCAACACAAATCACGATAAATGAAGTTAAGGTTAATCCATGAGACCAGGTTTTTTGATAATTGTGAAGCAAATTCTCAAATTTACCAGCAGCAAATTGCTGCAAGGGGAAAAATAGTTTGACCACTCATTATTATCAGCTGCCGGCAAGCTCAAAAATCGTTTTTTAAGGTTGTGTGCTAATCTACTGTCTACTGTGAAGCCATTCAATAGTATGTTAATAATAATCAATTTGGCGTAGTATAATGCCCCCCTCAATGAAACTGCCATCCCGTTTGAAAGGGTCTAGAGTATAATAATTGGAAATTACAGCTAAGTTTTTATTTATCGGTGGGCAAAATCAAATTTCTTCAATCTTACTTTATTCGATATAAATGTTACAGCACTCTGCACTCCAAGAAGAGAGAGTTCTTACGTCTGATGAGCCCAATTTGCTTTTTAGGTTTCTAAAGCAGAATGAGTCTCTTATGTGACGAGGCCAGTATTTACTCATTTCAGCGAAATGAGTTCGATTTCTTAGCATAAATAGTGTGCGTAGCTTCCTACCACAGCTATCAGTTCTAAACATTTCAATTTTTCCCTTTTAGAAAATAGGATAAAACCTATAAAATTATCCAAAATAAAATCTTGATTCTTCTGTGCTGGTTCGTATCTAAAAAGAGCGCTTTAGAATGTTTCATTATCAGAACATTTGAAACCGCGGGAATATTAAAAGTTATTTAAAGGCAAATAGTTTTTATTGTTGATTAAAGCATGGAATCAACCCGCAACGGAAGTTTCGGCGAAACTCTCAAATAATATTTCTAATAATGAAAAGCGTTCCTCTGAGAAGCAACCGTTGAGAGCCTTTTTATCACATAACTCCTAGCAGCACAAGATTCTCCTTGTAGGCAGCTTAGAGACATATCTTTTCACAAAAATACATATAATCCTTTCTCCCTTTTGACTACATGGCTTCCTAACACGAGGTAATAAGAGATAAAATTTCTTGAGGGCTTAAACCCTTTTATTTTTACAGAGGTTGGCTTGATTAATTTTATCGGAAAGCAAATTCAAACACTGACCTAAATTATTTGCCTAATAGGACCGAGGCTGTGGATTATAAGAGAAAGATCCCTCAAAATGACAACCTTAACGCCCAGGGTACTTTGAATCATGTACTTTCGAAAGCTAATCCCTTCATTGCTCCTGCTCTAGGCTAAATTTTTCAGACAAACTAAAGGATCACCTCGGTTCTTCAATTCTTCAGAGAAAACTGAGGAGTCAGATGCTTTCAGAAGAACTGCAACGTTCGCTGAATTTGCAGTAAACCCGCAGCCCTCATCTTCGATTGAGCAGGATACTGGCGCTATGGATAATCATGAAACTGTTCCTCGCAAATCAGTCAAGGTAAAACGGTTTTCCTCCAGCGATAGCACAATTAACTTCATTTCAGAGCTTTACTACCGCGACAGGACCAGACGGAGCTCAAGCTCTACAGCTTCTGCTTGCAAATCGACCAGAGACGGGCACAAGTGGTTTCATTAATAGCAAAACGAGTCTCGCTTACCAGACATTTCGATCCCCTCATCATTCTGATAATGAAAAGTTGTTTAATAAACCAGAGAGGCCGAACCAGGACAATCTGACTCATGGAGCTCATGGGTATCGAAAGAGCCATTCATCGCCGAGACAGGTCGGTTGTGGCCTCCAGAACCAAGATTCCGCGAATTTATTTATTATAAAATGCCAGAGCAAGTCAAGAGTCCAGAAAGCAAAGAGGATACTTACGCTGGATCCCCTCAACCGCCAGATCAGCAGAGAGGGTTTCTCTGGAATCAGCATAAGGAGTCAAACCGCGACGCATCAGGAGCGTAAAACCGTCGACCTTGAGCTTCCCAGCGAGAGTCAATGGGTTTTCAACTCTCAAAGCTTACAAAGGCTCCCAAGAGCGCGGGTTCAGCAGAAACCACAGAATACAATGCAAAATAATCACAATAATACAACATCGAACGCCGAGCCAATGAGCATAAGATCAAAGCTCCTCACCGCAGGGGCAGAATGCTTGCTCCTCGGCCCAAAGCGACCGACTCAACCCAAGTCCATGAAGATGATCTCACCACTTACCAAATTACTGAAACCGCAGCAGATCAAAGACCCTGAGCTCCCTTCAACAATCGTATCGAGTACCCGTTTAATCCCTCGTGCTGAAACTGCCTGGACAACCGGTGTAGGCCTCTCCCCTTCTCATGAAATGATTAAGCATGCTTTTTTCCCTTCAACGAGGAATTTACTGGCGACCGCCAACCTTGCCAAGGACCAGACAGAGAAGCTCATCCGGCCAAGATCGATGAAAGAGTCTCCTACCTTGGTGATCCGGAGGTTTAAAGCAATCTTTCAGAGTCCCATCAATAAAAGCCGTGAGGGGGCCTTCACGAACAGAGATTCCTCGATTGGAGAATCAATTGTGATAGATAAGAAGGAATCCATGCGAGGTTCCTCTCCAGACACATATTCCACAAGTGGTGGGGACAGACTATCGAAAAGCTCCATTCAAAGTCCTGGAATGCTGAAGGAGGGGTTCAACCTCAGTTTCAAGACTGGCAGCGAGAGGTCCAGCATTAGGATCTCGAAGACTGACTCTCAAACTTCTCTTTCGTCGTCAATAACTGCGTGCAACTCGGAAAAAAGAGAAAAAAGGAAATCACCATCCATGTCGAGAGGTCAGGTCAAAGTGTTGAACAAAATATTCAAGCTTGAGCCTGAAGCCCTTTGAAATTCTATTGCCAATGAAAATTATTCAGATTCTGCTGTCCGCATAATGCTAGTAGAGTAAATAAATGATTAGCAGTCTATGCTTTCTTATTTTTTCAATGAAATTCCAGACTTAAAATAAGTTCTTTATTTGCCTTGATGAGGAAGAGTGAGTTAGTTAGTTTGGGTAATTCGAATTATTTGCTGTGGTTTGATATTACATACATCTTCTTTTATGATACTTGCTACTATTCAGTGGCAATTCACTCCGTTATACCGTAATTTCAAGTCACTATTAAAAATCAAAGAAGACCAAGAGAAATATTAACAAAGGATTATTTAAGCTTTATTAATATATATATAATTTAGTCAGAAATGAGGAGGCGTACCTATAAAGCCATCAGCCATATCTAAATTCTTGATCCGAAGGGTATAGATTCTCTGGGTAAGCGCCGAATAAATTCTTACATAAACTGTGCAATCAACGCATATTTTTTCTTTTATGCAATGTTTTAATTATTTATTAGATGCAATTTACCCTGGAATAAACCCAAAAACGTAAAAAACTTTCAGATTTTCGAATTTGTTGATGACTGTCACAGAAAATAATTCTTTAATTCTGGACAAACCAAAAGAACACCTCGGAGATAAATTTGCAAATAACTCTCAACAAAAAAATTTAAAAAAAGAAGAGAAAGTCCTAATACTGAAAAAGATGTCACTGCGGAAACGGCTCATCAAATACCTCTCTGAACCTCCCACCGCGCTTAAAGGGCAGCCCGAAGGCATTCAGATAAAATATCTGAACTACTTCTTCATCTATGGAGTGCTTTTTGGCAGAATTCCAATGTTTCTACTCAGTTTGTGGCTCGGCAATATCAGCAAGGGTGAAGTTCAGTTCACCATGTTATTTTTCATTGGACTACTGACCTGCTTGGCATTGAAATTACAAAGGACACTTAGGATATTTTTGATCATTTTAGCCCAAGGTATCTTGCTTTTGACTTGGCTACATGGACGATTTGAAGGGCTTTATACGCCGATCGGTGTGATAATAGTGTTATATAATCTCCAAGCCCCAATCCTGCTGCTAATTCTAAATTATTTGCTGAGTCTGTTGGTGACATACCACCACACATACCCTCAATTGGAGCACTTCCTGCAAACAGGATCACCTGAAGAGGTGAATACAGCTCTCAAAGAAGGTGTTGGCACGTTCATACGTACTCTGTCCGTTGTCTTTTGGGTTACTGTAGTCCGCTTTCATTTCCATAGCAAAATGATGAGGAAATTGGCTATGCTGCAAAAAAAAGTCGCAGAACAAAATGATTCTCTCAAACAAGCGAACGAAGACCTGCAGAAAGCGCTTGATGACAGAGACACTTTTATCCTTAGTTTCTCACACGAGACTCGAAACCCGCTCAATGGGCTGCTCGGCAACTTGAGCATCCTCAACGAAATGACGCTGCACTGTGAAGCGAAGAAATTCTTAACTAAAACAATGGTGTGCGCGCAGATTCTGAAAAATATTCTGATCACGATAATGGATACGAGCAGGACGAAGAACTCCGTCTCTGGCGTGCAATTGATTCCAACGCACGTAGATATGAGGAGATTCATCGAAGAAATATCCATACTCTGTGAGGCTCTCGTTCGAGGCAACGGGCTCAATTATCACTTAAATATATCACCGGCTTTCCCTCAAATGGTGGTGTTTGACCGCGAAAGGATGACGCAAGTGATTCTAAACCTAGTGAGCAATGCGGCGAAGTTTACCCAAAAAGGCTATGTTAGTCTCTCTTTTGAATGGCAGGAGGGTACTGCTGATGACTTATTTGGAGTTGATGAAAAAGAAACCTTTTTGACATCAGTTGACTCCAGATTTGAAGAAAAATTCGGAGTAAACAAAAATTCATTCCATGCGAAATGGTTCAGGAATGTGACAACTCAGAAAGAAGGCAAACTCATGATTTCTGTGAAAGATGACGGGTGCGGTATCAGCAAAGAGCATCAGAAAATTATCTTTGAGAAATTCCGGCAAATTGAATCAGATAATAGCAATATTAAGCTTGGTTTAGGATTGGGACTATGGATTTCTAAAGTCATTACCAATCTTCATAAAGGGGAGATCTTCATAAACAGCTCAGAAGGGATGGGAAGTCGTTTTAGTGTTGTAATTCCGACTGTAGCGTTACCTCTGGTTTCCTGCGCCTCAAATACGTGTATTCCCTTGGACGAAGAGTTAGAATTACGTCGTCCAGACACGCCAGAGAGAAAGTCTCTGAGAGCTCTCGTGGTTGAAGATTTTCCGATAAATCAAATCATCAATTCCGAAATGCTGAAGAAGTATGGAGTAACCGATATCTCCATCGCTTCAAACGGCCAGGAAGCTATCCAGATCTGTCAAGAGAAAGGGCCAGAGTATTTTGATGTCATCACCATGGACCTTGAAATGCCGATTATGAATGGAAAAGAAGCAATGAAACGAATCAGGAGCTGGGAGGAAAAGCACCAGCAGAGTCCATGCAAAATTATAGTTATTAGTGGAAATGCAGTGGAGAGAGAAATGCAGATCTGCACGGATAAGAAAGGGCCTTATCGAGCTGATGCTTTCGTTACGAAGCCCTGTGATTACGATAAGTTGGTGAAAATTCTCAGGAATCTTGGCATCAGAGCAGCTAGAGGTGAAACTGAGCAGTCTACCAGAAAAAAGAAGGTGCTTTTGGCTGATGATGACGAATCTAGCGTTCATCTTTTGAAAAATTTCGCGAGTAGGCTGGATCTCGATGTGTTAGTCGCGAAGGATGGAAAAGAAGCCGTAGAGTTGTTTGAGAAGAACAGTGGAGAAATTGGAGCGGTGTTGGTAGATGATAAAATGCAGGTAATGGATGGGTTGGAAGCTTGTAACAACATAAGGACAATTATGGGAGAGCGAGAGACTAATGAGATCCCGATATGTCTGGTGAGTGGTACGAAATATGAGGCGTTGCCGGCTGGTTTTAGTCAATGTATAATGAAGCCATTAGGTTTCCAAGACTTTGAATCGATCGTTAACGAAGCTAGGCTTCAGAAATTCATTAGGTGAAGGTAGTTCTAGTCTGAAATTAGATATATCGAATATATTCAAGCGATGTTTCTTTCTAAATGCTTGTTGATTTCTTTCAAATTAAGGTAAATTCGGCTGGATTAAATTAGGTTTTAAATTCTTGAAGAAATTTAAAGGGTTTTAGATCCATAGTTATCGAATTTCCAAAACAAACTGATTTTGACTAAATCAACGAACTGAGTTTTGCAGAATCCCTATGATTTTAATTGAGCGCGAATATTTCGCTTCTTCACCAAATACTACTTGTTACTTCTGTCTCTTGTCTCGTAGTTACAGGTTTTTAACAAGAAATATTTTTTTAAACAAATCGGTGCTCTTGATGAGAAATGGAAATTGTTGCATGGTAATATTTCAACTAAAACAGCCAAATTCAGTATTAATGATCAACGCAATTCGCTAAGTAATTTTATTGCCGTAATCTTATTTCAGATTTAGACCACTTAATTATTGAAATTTCCTTACACTCGGTTTTATAGAAAACTGTCCAATATTGAAATTTTCGTAGAAACTCCAGTGTTAACATTTGGATTCATATTTAAAATCACGTTCAACCAATTACGTATATCATGGGAGACAACAGGGCCATAGTTATTTTGAAAATAAGCTTTTTTGGAAAAAGTTTATTCTGTTAAATCAACGAGTCTTCGGATTAAAACGAAATATTCAAAGAAATGAAGATCGTCGAACTTCACTTCTGTTAGCGAAGCACCAAGGAGTTTTCTATTCATACTGTAATAACCTGAATTCCTTTAGGATATAAAACCCTGTGCCATAGGAAGAATGACTCGATCTGTTTATAGCGTTCTCTACAAACTTGCTACACTACAAATCCGAGCAGTTGTTCAGCCAATCCCTTGTGCTTTGTGAAAATTGTAACAAAAATTTTTTGTTGTCTAATGCTTTCAAGCTATTCTTATCAGTACTGCAACGGTCGAAAATTTCCAGACTCATCAACTATATTTAAAACCCGACCGTTTCAAAAGCCCAACCCAGTTTGCCAGTTTGTGCTTCCCACTGTGTTGACCTAATCCAAATGACTAAAGATCTTCTTCCTTGCAAATGCTTCCTATTAGAATTTCATTTGGTTGATGATCCACGATCTGGTCGAATTTTTTAATAATTATTTACTTAACACTAACGATACAAAATTAAAGTTAGGGCCAGGAGATCAGATGAACAATGGTAAAACATCATAGCCACTTTTGGAGCTAACTCATCTGCAGCTATATCCGTCGAGAGCAATATCGAACTAGAGATTCGAGTTGAAGGCAAAAAAGCGCCAGAAATCGCCAAAATTGACGACACGCCAATCACAGTTACTTGTAATCAATCATAAAAACTCAAATTTCTTTACCCACCGCCACAATTAGACGATGAAAGAGAGAAAAACGGCCGCAAGCTGTCATTTCTTTTTTGCCTTTTTGTAAATCCAACGAGTGGCGGGAACAAAGCAGCCATGTATACCAAACTCGAGGTAATTATAGCATTGGAATCTGATGTGACGCAAATACAGGTCGAAAGCATGAAATTTTCTTCTTTCAATCCCAAAGGAGCTGACGTCGAGTTGCTTATCTTCGATTTGAAGAACGCCGAGAGCAGACGCCGAGGATTTAACACTGTGAAGGAGGAACAACTCAAAGGTATCCAACACAGACTCTGGAGGTCGGTTTTCTCATTATGATAGGACAACATGCGATTCGAATCGTGGTTTGCGGCGGTGATGGGACAGTTATGTGGGTGATTGAGGAGATGATAAAAGCAAACATTGAAGTTCAAAAATGTCCTATAGGAATAATTCCTTTCGGAACTGGAAACGATTTTTCAAGAGTGACTGGCTGGGGAGGTTGCTTGATAACTAGCTGATTGAGATAATGGCTTTTGATTATAGGTGAAGAGCCTTCAACGCTAGTGGGACGGCATTTAAACGGTATTAAATCGCTGATTTCTCAATGGACGGAGGCCATCATCGAAGATTTCGATATCTGGGATATTCGCATAGAAGTTCATGAGGTTTTCAACTATCTGCAACCGGTTTTTGCTGAATGATTTTAATTTTTTTTCTTAAAGGGAGGCTCTTTCAAATTTGTAAAGAAAGACAAAGGGAAAAAAGGCACTAAGCAGAAGCTTACGACCTCCAACTCCGACCAACCCACCACAATGTTTGAAAAGAAGATGTCTAATTACTTCAGTATCGGAATAGACGCTCGGATTGGACTGGGTATTTCATTGAGAACCGAAATCGTGGAATTAACTTATCAATAGGATTTGATAAATCGCGAACCGAGTCAAGGTGCGGAAACAAGCTTGTTTATTGCTGGGAGGGCTTCAAGAAGTATTTTATCAGAACACCCACAATCAGCGACGTCATCCAGGACGTCAGAGAGGTCACTGTACCAGCCGACCTCCCAAAGAAAGTCGAAGTAAGTCGTTTTTTTCGACTGATAAACTCATTTCATATAGCCTGGAAGCATCAATTTAGAAGAGAGCAAAGTACCCGAAAATCGTCTTATATTTGGCCCAAAGCGTACCAATTTACCCTCTAGCCGTTCTAACAGCGATTACTTCAGCTAAGAGCAAATCGAAGTCTCCTGATAGTCACCCTATTCGACTGAAACACGACCCGGCGGTTCTTTTAGCTGTTAATATCCCAAGTTATATGGGAGGCGGAAGTGATCCTTGGGGAACTTCAAGAGGTAATAATTTCACTGGAGTGATAGTACTTAGTCGGTTTTAGGCAAGATAGGTGTTATTGATAAGGATGGACATAAGCAGCCAGACTTTGGACCTCAGAACATCGGCGATGGCATGCTTGAATTTGTATCTTTCCCGTCGCAAACTGCGCTTGCAAGTGAGAGATTTATCAAGGGACATGCAAGAAGACTCAACCAAGGCAAAGGGCCTTTTATAATAAACTTTAAAAAATCCGACCCGAAAGGAAGGGACATCATCACGTACTTCCAAATTGATGGAGAGTTCTATAGAGTCGAAAAACCGAAATGCATCACGATTAGACCATGCTCGCTGCTGCCGAATGGAAAAGTTAAGGTTATGATGAATAGCAAAAAAATGAAATAAATTCTTTGATTTTAAGTTTATCAATCCCAGCAATTTTTCTGTTCTTAAAATACATTTCGAAAACTCCCTTGATTCAAATTTCATATAAAATGACATTATTCCCACTCCCTTCCTCCTGCTGTAGCGATATGATACTACCCGACACAGCTGATTCAAGGAACCTGTCAGCTGCGGTGAGTATCAGAGCATTTTTCTAAGTTGTGCCTTGAATATATCAAATATTTGAACTAGTTGATGTTTATTTTATTCTTTTGAACAATAGCTAAAATCGGTGAGCTCATCATAGATAGACTGTTCAAACGCTAACAGCTCTCGTTGAAATACATCGAATAATCATACAAATACCAACGAAATAGGAAAGGGCAGTTGTTCTTCCAGAGAAAATTATTTTGTTAATCGCGCTAACCAGTTTAGGCTTTTGCTTCATTTTGCTTGAAAACTTCGAGTCTTTTGTCGAGAGACGCGGAGGTAGCAGTATCTCTTCTCTTGTCGTATCTTTCTGCAAGGCCTTTGATGAGTTTGCTGAGCAAGTACTCATAGATCGTCTTTACTGAGATAGGAACGCCATTGGCCTGATTACAAATAGGGTTTACAAAGAGTCAATAGGAACATTACTTTGAGAGTTTGATGAATGAGAATAGCCTTTCTCTTCAACATTAATTTTTTCTGCTGTCTTCCTTTCGCGGTCAATAGGAACATCTCTTGCTGAAGGGTAGGCAGGTTGATATTGGCTCCGACCATATCCTTTCGGATGAGATCGAGAGCAATGCGAGGAATATCCTTCCCTTCGAAGAAACTGCGGAAAAGCTCCTCTGAGCTTCTGGCTTCTAGCTTCACGAGGAGTTGGCAAGTGTCTCTAATCATGATACCGTGCTTTCCTTTCGCATGGTAACGGATTCTTTTGATTCTACTTTGCTTTCCGCCGACGACTTCCTTCACCCAGAGTTTTTCAGGCTCGAAGCCCTTGTCGATAGCATGACGACGGGTCTGAATTATCGTGTTTTTGATGTATTCAGCGGCCTTTTTATCAGAGGATTCCAAAAATGCAATTGCGTCCAATAAATGGAGACCGGAGCAGGATTTTTGGAACTGAGCGAGCTTTGATAAGCTAGTACGGAGCTTTCTGCGTCTGCCAGTAATAACAACCTTAGGTTTGCGAGGCTGAACGTGAAGAATGAAAGGGTGACTGAGATTGGATGCGATATCCGGTTCTTGAGGGGCACGGATTTTAACGGCGACGCGGTTGAGTGGGTTTTTCTCGTTGAATTTGTTATTGAATTTGTCCTCCAAGTCCTGTCGTTCACGCTCCTTGACTTCGATGTCTCTGAGGACTTCAAGAGGCACTTGCTCGTAGAACTGCTTTAATGTTTCTCGATTAAAAGGTGATTGCTCCTGTTTGCCGGTGAGAATGGTCGCTTGGGCTGACCTGATCGCGAAATCTCTCTTTGGAACGTTGTAAAGGAGTCCGAGGGACGCCTTTGAGAGATATCCAGACTTACAAATCAGATTTTTCAACATTAATAAATCTGTTTGCTCTTTATTTGATGAGAGATATGAATCTAAAGCTATTCAATGGCAAAGAAATTATGTAGGAAAATTTCTGAAAAGAGTTCTTGGCTTGAGGCATTGGTGAGACTATGTAAAGAGTTGAAAATTATAGGAAAGGCGTGATCGTTATGCCATAAAATAAATTCACTTGATTTTGAGAAGATAATGAGATGCTTTTGAAAGGAAAGATGTGTAGAGTCTGAATGATCAAAGGTCTCAGTGAGGAATATTGTGGAATAATAAAAATAGAGAGGTATTGTATTTCTTGAAGGCAGACGACCTCACTTTGACAGATTTTTTTATTTAATTTCTTCTATTCGATTCATATTTGCGAAGTCTTTTGCGATTCAAATCTAAAGAGTTTTGATAAAACTAGTTTTCGAAAAAAATTAACTGTAAGAGATCAAATTTAGTAGTTTCTTCCTAGTCCCATACAAATCCCACTTGTTCGTCAGTAATTCGGTTTTCCGCTCGCCAAGCAGTACTTACTTGATTTCTGAGTCTGGAATAGTGTATCAAGGAGCTTTGTATTGAAAATAATTCGAGCTAGCTAGAAATTTCTCAAAAATCAGAACTGAAGATCGGTAACTACTCACAACTACGTTAATTATTCTAAGCAATGCTGTGGCTGCTTATTGCTTCTCTCGAGGTTCATTTTTCAGATATCCGCCAATATCATTACAGTGGGCTTCATCTTCACCATATAGAGATATAGGAGCCGGCCTCTTATTTGAGAGTACTCTTGATTCATCTCATCTTAATTCCTTTAAAAAGCTAATTTGATCGCTGAAATGACTGTCTCCCATCAGATTTCTAGGCCTCTCGTGTATAAATTTCTCATGATAGAGATAATTTTAACCAGAATTTAAAAATATCCGAAAAGAATAAACGAAATATAATGGAGTTTAGCATCGTGCAACCCAACCAGCTGAAGCATATCCAATTAGTGCAAGCCGAAACCGGCTCCGCACTCAAATATAAGCATCGTGATCTCCTAGATCAAAATGTTCCCTCTCTGCAAGAATACATCGAAAAACAAATTCATGTTCCGAAAGTCCAGCAAATCCTCCTCAAATCTTGCGGAACTCAGCTGGAATTAACCAAGAACCTTTTTGAAACTCTACCAGCAGTAAAATTTCACAAAATCAATATATTTTTTACTCCATTTCAATGAATTAGGGGGCCTCCCTCTATATTTTCAACTCAAGGTTCTATTCCAAGAAATCTGATTCAGAACCTGAACAATCCCAACAATTGAAATTATCTCTAATTTCAGAGCCCAAAAAGCTAACCCCCACAAAAGTTAATAAGCTCTATGGAGACTTCTTACATGGATTTATTGATAGCAACAGCAAAGCGACTTTTGACAAAATATGCGTAATAATACCTTTCATTTCAAAACACGAAAATTTTCTGATTGGATTAGGAATATCACTTGCAGTGCAAGCATAACTTGAAATCTGCCTCTGAAATTTTACAAATGCCTTACAGACAGCAAGAAGCCGAAATCTGTGCGCAAAACAATTTAATCAAGACAATTGAAGCCAAAAGTAAACAGTTTGATCAAGGACTGTCCGAAATAGAAACAAGACTCAACAAAATTGGCCGGGAGCTTGAGAATCGAGACCAATATATAAGCAAGGTAAGAATTTTTTCGGAAGCTGTGGAAAACTAATTTTCGCATTACAAGCTGAGAGAAATCAAGGTCGACCCATCACTTGCAAGCCAGGGGCAAAAAGTGCTGGCTGATTACTTCGACGAGAAGAAAATATCTGGAAGCGGACAAGCTTGTCATCAATCCCTGAGAAAAATCCTTGAAAAACTGTCAGCATCTAAAGAGGCGATCGACTCCTATAAATCGAAAGTGAATGCCTTGAAAACAAACATCGATCAAGGCACAACCTTCCCTGTGGAAAACTTTATCAAATACCATGAGAATAGCATCAAAGAATCATTCCAAAAGCGTATTCCCTTAAAATTTTCTTCAGCTTAGCTTGAATAATGATAACCTTGATTTAGATATCGAGGACTTTAAAGCAGTAGTTGAGAAGGCAGGAGGCAAGCCTACCAGCGACCAGGTGTACGAATTTGCTAAATCACAAGCGGAGTTGTTCGAAACGCAAGCGAAAAAGATGCAATCGGAATTCGAAGTAATTACTAGAGAAATTGAAGCCGAAATCGTAATTATTAATACAGCTCTCTCGTTCAAACAGCAATGAATTAGACTCTAAATCAAGGCAAGATGAAAGAATTCATCCATGAAATATCTCGTCTTCAGAGGGAAATTTCAGAGAGCATGAACTCGAAACTAAAAAGCTTGGATTTTCTGACAAACAAACTTCACGAGGTACTCTAGTCATTAAAGAGTTTAATAGCACTTGCAATTCAATAAGAATCATGCATTCGTTCAAGTGCTGAAGAAGTTCCCTGACGTTTATGCTGCTTGCATGGCTGAAGTAAAACGTAGAACGGAATTTAAGGCCAATTTTACAAGGCTGTCGAACGCTCTTGATAAATACATAGAGTATGAGAACTACTGCCGTGAAAGGTAATCGTCAGATGTAAAATCAACGTGATAAATTCTCAAAGATTTTTGAAGGAGAACGGTCGATATATCCCAAGCACTTTCTGCCCTTTCCTTCAAAAGCAGTTCCCCAAGCTGAATTTTAAGTTTGTCGCTTCTAACATCGAAGAAGACCTTCCAATTCACGTCGTCGGTATATTTTCAAGCCTTTTCTCCATTTGATTATCTTGGCTGGTTTAGCTGATATGGAAACTGAAATCAATAAGAAACTCCTCGAATTCTCCATTACGTTTGACAAACAGCATGAAATAATGTAAATTTCTCTATTTTGAAGGGGTTGTAAGTTTTTCTTTTATAGACAAGCGAAAACTGCTGAATGCAAGAAGCTTGAAGAGGAACTCAAAGCATTGAGAAGCAAAATCACTCAACACACTATTGCAAATCAATCAGAAAGCAAGTCGACTCTTGATCAGTTTAAGCTATACGAGCAGAGTTTTCCATTGATAATGAAGGATAAAATCTTGAAACCTTTTAAAGAGGGCATCGAATCCAGGTTATGGGCTTATCAGGAAAAGTTTAATCAAATGGAGGTTTTGATGAAAAAGTTGGTTCAGAAATTTAAAAGACCTCCGTACTTTAAAAACTGCGAGATGAATTCAGATTCCGAGAAAATTATGACTGAAGTATTCACAGCCCTAATATCTCGATTGCCTGAAAGCAGACACGAAGAATTCTGGGATAAGGGAATTTCTTTAGCAAGTTTCAAGGAGATTATAGGAATAGTTGCCTCCGCTAATGCAGCTGAATTGAATGGAGAGTATGCCGTCAAAATATTAGCGCCTCAAGTGAATGATCGGATAATGTTACAAAAGACAAGTCAGAACCATTATACTGCTCTGGCTGAATATGGGGAAATGGTGAAAGTAAAGTACGTCCTGGCAAAGGAGGGACAGCTGTACGTCGAAGAGTAATAATAATAGTTAGTTCATTCATTGAATTACTGACTTAGGAATTGCAAATCTTCTAAGTTCAAGGTGGGAACTATCAAGAGTATCTTGCCCGCCTATGAGGGTGAATTGTATAAAAAAACTGGGACTAAATATCCAGAGGTGTCTATCTGTATGCTTGAACTCGAAAATTTGGAGGACTTGGATATCTGCTGATCTGGAATATATAAATTTTTTTGGGAATTGTGTCGAAATAAATTACGTTAAGGCTATTATTCAGTTAAAATTTAGATCTATCTAAGTACATTTCAAAGAAAGCTATGGAATTATATAATTTATTCGTTTAATTACAGCTTCTTTGACTCGACACGAACCTGAATCCAATCAAAGCATATTGCGATTAAGATCATGAACTTACTCTTATAGTCTCAATACAATTCATCGCTTGGAGTTTCAATGTGACACAATCAATGAACTTTCATAACCTTAAAGTTATTTAGCATAAGGTATAGAAGTAGGTGTCTCTAGCCTGTAAAACAGATCTATGAGGCAATAAGAAGATATAATGACGCTAAGACCATACATTCGATGAGTCAATAATTAAACAATGATAAGATAATGGTACATGATCTTGCTTTTCTGGAAAATGATAAGAATATCTCCTCATTACCGAAGCAAAGCCTATTATTATTTTTCCTAAAATTGTGGGTTGAATTCTTCAGGTTTTTCGCTACTCACACAAGAGAAAGCAATTTTAAAATTTCAATTTCGTATCTAATTTTGCTAAACCCGGGAACACTGAAATCTATTTTCTAATAATGCAAATTTCAGACATCTTCCTCGAAACAACCGTCAAAGAAGCCACCGCCCGCATCTACCAGTACGCGAAGCTCATCGACCAGGACCACCTTTCCCAAAAAGCCCATGATTTCTTCTCGAATTTACCGCAACTATTTTGCTATATCTTCGGATTCGAAGGCCAACTCGGGTATCAGTCCCATCTCATTTTCCCTATCTTCTAACTCCCCTACCAATAGCTGGATGGATCAGGTTTATAGCAAATACTTGGACATTGAGCGCAAAAAAGCTTTCAAAAAGTTCGAAGTAGAGAGCGCGGAAGCCGAGATCAATGCGCTCGTTGAGCTCCTGTCACCTAACCCCGGAAAACAAGGGATTAACCTCTTTACGCTTATCATTGAGAATTACTCGCAGACTAAATACTACTTCAAGTACGCAAACCTCCCTCAACACACTCAGAACCTACTTCAATCACGCTCTACCGATGATCATATCGTCCATCAATATTTTACTTTGTTTGAGGACGCGTTCTATCGTCGAGATCGACAGATCGCGTCGGATCCAGCTGTTGACTGCTTTGATTTTTACCTCCTGTGTTTCGTTTTTAGCCTCAAGAAAATGCAAACTCTCCATTCAGACTCCAAATCCGCACAGGTATAGACTCCTATAAGCTGGCTAATCCTAAGGTGTCTTTGTAGGAATGCGTGCAAGACAATTTCTTCGATGGGCTGTGCAAGAACCCGTATCTAATTTTGCTTAGAAGATACCTGGACTACTTTTCGACTGACGGATCAGAGATTAACATTCGCAGAAAAGGCATGAAAAAACTGCTGTTTTTGCTGCAGGATTACACTATAAACGAGGTCGTTTACGGCGGCAGTGGCGGCGCAGGCTCGTTGAGCCGTTTGCCTGGCTTGTCCGGCTATCCTCATCAAGATTATAGATACGAGGCCAACTTCCCTCAGATTCCTCAGCCACATGTTTTCTATGCGATTACGCTGTTCATTCACTACATTAACAAGCTTATTAACCCTATCGAGGACCATCCAAATAACTACGTTGTGCCGTTTTTAAAGATCGGTGTATACGAGGCCCGAGGGTATTACTCGAAGCTGCTGTATAATTTTTTCCTGAGGTGCTTAAAGTATTGGAACCGCGATATGAACAACCGCAGCACTCTCGCCGATTTTGGCATCGCTTGGATGGCGTTTATGAAGCCATGGGAGGCGCATGTCGAGAACCTTATCGATGATTTATCGAGATTTGACTACAGTGGGCGGATTAGCCAAATATCGCCGTATGCGCCATTCAGTCTGTCGAAACCGAGCCTGATGATACTAATGAGCAAGGATTATTTGCAGTATGTAAACCAATTTATTCTGAGGAACATTCTGTTCTATACCTGCCTGCTTCGCGAGTTCCTGATTGTCTTATCGGAGCTCAATAACGTCAGTATCAAGGACATCTTCTTCCTTCGAGAACTGTTAAGTAATATACTTTTTATCTAATGATATCTCTTATTAATGATATTTAGACTTCTTCAGCTTCCACAGAGACGAGAACGGAACACAGACGTTGTTGTACGGACATTTGCGGGTTGATTTCTTAAAGCAGCTGAGCATGGGCCGAAACCCTCGAGTTGATCCGGGCGGCATTGTGAGTCAGCATATTCAGGAAATGAATGCAGACTATGCGGATCTCTACTTCTTAGAGGATGAGGTATTGTCGATATAATTGATGGCATGACAATGGAAATATGTTAGTCGCTGAAAGCAAGAGTTGAGAAAATGATTAACAGACTAGAGAATTTCAAAATCTCGTTCGTTCGATCGGTAAACTAACGCTTTCGAAGGTGTCCTTAGCATTATTTTGCTACTAGAAAAGTAACTATCAGAATGAATTCGGCGGTGTGTTTAAACAGCTTGACGACACTATGGCTGATATCAAGGCTCGATGCTTTGCTATCTTCGATATTGTATATTAATATTCCTTACTTTGAATCAATCTAAGCATCATTTATAGGACCCTAGACTCCAATACAGCAATTACAACTACGAGTTCAACAAAAAGGCTTCGATCCCTCAACGAGGTATAGTAGGACAGTTCCGGTACAACCCGAGCGAATACAAAAGTAATTTGATTTTTTTGGTATTTGTTTCAACGATTTTCTTTTGCAAATTAAAGAGAACGTGTGGTTAAGACCAGTTTCCCCTTCAGAATTCGAGTTTACCTACCGGCTGTTCTATGAGTTAGCAAAGTTGATCGACGCTGTAGTCTGGAACCTTGACACAAGGGACCCTTCCTATCGCGAGAAATACAATCCGACTCTCAATATTAGATTCTTTGCGAAACGATACGTTGTTTATATTTTTGCTGTGCTCATGTTCATCATTCTTTTGCGTTGGTAGTTGCATTTCTTTGAATAATTGATTTGATATGAAACTTGTTGTTTAGAAAATGATTATAAGTTTCTACATGCCAAAGAGCAAATTATTGCAGCAAATGAATTACTCCTTTCAAGAATATATCAAACTTATTATTTTTTATATTGGCTGTTCTAACGACCAGATAATGATGAAAACAAGTATTTATTAATCATTTCCAATTCATTTACCTTCGAACTAAATTTAATATGATTGATATAACTTAATCACCGGATTTCATTAATTATCCCACTGATTAGATGGAAATTTCATACTAACCGCGGTCAATGAACCCTTTCTCTTATAAATATCGTCGCCTTTTTGAGTTGACTCGGACCACCTAGATCACATTCGAATTGATTTCAGGAATTAAATATCTATATGCGTTGAGTTTCGTCACCAAGTTTAATCCTCGAGTCTATTTAAAAATTTTGAAAAGATCGTCCAATTTCTTATCGGCTAAGAAAATTTGAAGTATCTTGTGGCAAAACTCTGGCAAGCAGAATGACAAGTTGGCGAAAACTCCTCACGCCTCAGTTACAGAAACTCATCGACCATGACCGATCCTCTTCAGACTCCAGCTTTTCAAACTCAGAGAGCGACTTGCAACGCAGTAAGAAAAGTCCCCAGCATGACAACAACCCATTTACCGAAAGTCATTCTCGAAACGAGTTAACGTCTTCAAAAAGCACTAACTGCAACAAAAAAATCCAGGCGCTGAAATCTCAAATGGTTAAACTGAAGGAAGAAATGCTGCATTACTCCAAAGGTCCTTCAAATCTACAATCTCCGTTAAAATCCGTCAAATCTAACACGAGTATCAACGAGAATGATAAGTTGCAGGCTGGAGCGAGCTTGTACTCGAACCCACGCTCCAGAGAGTTCTCCGAGATTCACAAAACGCAGAAGATAGGTGAGAAACTGATTTACGACCATGATGGGACCACAGTACAGAGGAAAAAACGCGTTGTGGGAGATAATCGAGGTAAAAGTGGTGTGTCAGAAAACACCGACCATAGCAAAGAATGCAGCCGCAAAGAAAGCTCAAAACTTGAAGATTTTGAGGAGGAAGAAAGCGTTGATGACGGTCCGAGCCGACGGATCTCGATTTTGGACTCCCAGGTAAAGATTTTCTGTCAGGGATAAGTATTGAGCCTGGTTTAGACCGATTTGAGGTCCTATGTCATGAGACTCAACTCTGAGCTTCAGGCGGAGAAGAGACGAAGGAAGAACATCTACAAAGAAATGCATCAATCAATCGTGGAAAAACAGTCTTTGAAGCAGAACCTAGATGAGTGCCGCCAAGAAATCAGCGAGCTTAAAGAGATTATTTTGCTTTCTCGCAAAGGTGTTTATTAAATAGCATGCGGAGTGGCCTTATCATCTATGTAACTCTATTAGATTTAGAAGAGATGGCCATGAGGCTAGACACTGAGCGTCATAATTCGCATCAATTGAGTCAAAGGCTAAAGGAATACACGGGGAGGGAAATCCAGCAGAAAAAGTCGGGACCTCTGCGTTCTCATAAGGAGCAGTTATCATTTGACTTCCATCACGAGCATCAGTCTCCTAACACGCGGTTCGGGCTTAAGCATGCAGAAATGGGCGAAAAATTCACAAGTCCTTCAGCGAAAAAGGTGGTAGAGTGGCACAGTACCTCTCGTAAGAACGAACGGCAGTACTCTCATCCCGTCATCAAAGAGTTTACTGCCAGAGAGGCGTTGGAGGATGCGCGGTCAGCGCATTCGCATTCTGGGCTTCGCGCGTCGCAAAAAATGCAGAATAATCAGTCGATTCAATGCGATTTACAGCTCGAGACCCTCGTTGACCACGATGAAGAGCTCCATAACCATATCCAAGAGCTCAAAGAGCAGATCATCCAAAGAGATTATGAAATACAGTCCTTGAAAGTAATCGCAACGTTTATTACACAGTTGCAATAACTAACTCCATTAATCTAAAAGGAAAACAAAGCAACACTAATCTCAGCTTTCCAAGAGATTATTCAACTGTTAACCGTTGAAACAGGCACGCCTAAGAAGCAGGACAACACAAGAAAGAATGTAAATCTGTTTATCGATGGATTTTGCAAAAAAACCGAGGAAATCCTACGAATGGCTCATAATTCAGCTCGCCACCGTGACTTAACCTTCGTCGAGCAGAACTCAAATGCGCAGGAGGATAACACGTTTCAAGTCTCTCCCCTTCGCGAAAGCGAACAATCCTCTGCGTTTTTCCGGTCAAAAGGAGTGCTAAGTAACCAAAATAGGTCGAGGACAAACAACATGTCATTGAAAGAATCGGTGAGCTCTTACAAGCAATAAAACGCGACTTTTCTAAGAATTGAAAACACATTTTCCTTTAAATATTATTAACAATTGTTATCATCTGTTATATTGTGACAAAGTCAATACATATGCTATACCGATGATCTAATGAGATAATGAAAGAGTTTAATCCCCATAGTATTAACACCATTATGAAGTATAATGAGTAATAATGACAAATATTGTTTTCAAACTCGATGCCAAGATTATAAATAAAAAATGTAAATGAGTTAGTGAAAAAATGACCAAAATGTAATGTGTAAAAATGATAATAATAAAATTAACTTTGACAAAAAATTATATATTAGCAAAGAACTCAAATTCTTGCTTGGTTTATATGCGAATAATTATATATAGTCTCATCATGCTTTAGTTTCAACGCTTTTTCTCGCGTTTGTGACTTCCTTTAGGAAGTTGGTATTAAAGGACAGTTTTTCTACATCAAAATTGGAGTGCATATCATAGATAAAGCTCGAATCCACTTCGATTTTCAACGCGGCTTGGAAGAGTTTCTCCCAGTCGAGCATCTTGCTCTTATCATCGACAGTGTTGCTGACTAACCGGTTTTGCGTTTTTAAAAGTATCATGATCTCAGTAAACTCATCCCGGTCAAGCATATCCCGTTCAAAATGCTGCAAATATGCCAAAATCAATTTGTAAAAGAAAGGCCAGCCCTGCTCGAAAAGCTTGTCATAAAATCGACTCTATTTCATTAGTAGTGTGAGGACCCAGTGAGGGAGAGCTTAATTACTGTGATATCAAGAGGTAAGACGCCAGCAAATAGCGAAAAGATCCACTCTGAGGCGAAAAACTCCATGCGTATTTGTCTTTTGCACTGAAAAAAAAGCAAGTTAGTCTCATGATAATTGGGCTATTGATTACGAAAAGCTCGTGGGTCGCAGGTAAATGATTTGCGATTAAAATATCAATGATCTGGCAGTGCTTGCTGAGTCCTGGAAGTTCTGTATGAAGAATTTAGTTTTTATTTATTTTCAGAAAAAAGGGTCGTTACTTGGCAGAAATACGTCTCTCATTTCTAAATTTTCCACAACGATCACCAATAGCCAAAAAGCTAGATATTCCTCTGCATGGTAGAGCAATGACCCAGCCAGAAAGTTCATTCCTTGCACGTATCCCACTTGAGGATCATACTTCGCGAAAGCATTCAGCACTCGTTCCAAAGCATTGATTCTATCATTATACTGTTAAAACGCAGTTAAAATTTAATTTTTCTTACCCTTCACCGTTCTTGCTGTAATATTTGCACTTCGGGAAGGTACGATGTAAGTCTTTCTTTATCTGCTGCATGCAACTCTCTTCTTCAACGCCAGTTAGCAGTATTTTATCATAAGTCTCTTTGAGATACGCAAACTCAGTCTCTCGATACCTCCTTAAAATCCATTGCTTAGCTCTCTTGCAAGTCTCTTCAGTCTTGCTATACCCATCACATGAGCACTTATTGCGTGGAAAATCACGAGCGTCTCTGCTGGGGATATTAGTCGGTAAGCTCACATTCATATCCTGATTGGTTTTCGTTTCTCTCTTGAGTACAGCCTCGGTATCTAAATATTGCGCTGGCAAATGATAACTTCCATCTTTTAAAGTCGGTAGCTGTTCCTCGGTCTGGATTGTGGTAGAAATGATATTGCCATTCAGAGCGGTGATATCTGAATCGCCGCTCGGTCCTTTAGCGAACACAGAGGATGGCATATAGCTATCAATCGAGGGTCTGTTCTGAGGACCAATTTGGTTGGTGCTTGGGGCAGTACTTTTGAAAGATGGCTGTTCTTCGCATTCAAAAGTTTCATCCCTCTGTCTCCTTTTGTTTGGCACTGGGACAGTGAGGGTGCTCGCAGAGGTGTTTTGCTTGTATTGGCTGATAGAATTTTCAATCGATTCATTGAGAGTCACTTGCACTTGTTTCGTATTACGAGAAGCTGACGCCTTGAAATAATAATCAGGGGCCGCTTTGCACCTTTCGGATGATGCATTATACGAGTGTCGGTAGGTTACCGCAGGACTTGCTCGAGAAAGCCCTCTGAACCCGTTTTCGTTCTCAAGAGCCTTAGTTTTCCTTGGCGACACTGAATGATGCTCCTGAGCTCTCATTGATCCTCTTGCAGTTTTAATGGAAATTGGACTGTAAGGCAGTTTGTTAACGTAAACCCCTTCTGGCGATCCAATAGGCGGGTCTTCTGGTTTCAGATAAGAGCCATTATAGGTGGTTCGTTGTGATGCATAGCCTGTCATTGGTGTTTTCGCTCTATAGCTCTGAGCAGACCGATTTTTATCCTGGGAGCCAGCGGTATTGTAGGAATTCGCCTGCATTTTACCCTGAATGAGGGAACGAAGATCCATTGGAACAGGGCGCTCATTTCCCCCAGCCAGAGGACGAGGCTTGTATTTCGGCTGATAGGCCGAAAATAATCTTTCATTCTTGGTAGGAGTTCCACTAAGGTTTTTCTTCTGAGGGGTAAGTAAGTAGTCAGTCTTCGTATTATTCAACAAGGTCTTTGCTGCCGACTCTGCGTTGACTTTAATCGAATAGCTTGCTGTTTTTTCAGTGTTTTTCGGAGTCTTGTTCGAAGACTTGTCTTTTTGAATTCTCAGGTAAGGTACCTTTTGCTTGCTACTTTTGACCATGGGAGACGAGTCTTCGCTTTTTGGGGTCATTCCTGTATCACCAGCGCTCCACTTGCAGAAGACACCTCCAAACTGATCCTTCGTAGCCATTTTTCCTGAAAACCTACCCGTTTTCATGCCATAGCCATCGTTTTTGCCGGATAAATTATTTTTTGGACTTGTCGTGGCAGACACGCTTATCTGCTTTATGTTAATCCCCGTATTCCCCTTAAACTTCGGAGACTGCGCACTCGTTTTTGTCGGTGTGTTGTACTGTGGAATGTACACAGCATATGATATCGACTCATTTTTAGACTCAGAAGTCTGCGGAACACCGTTTCCTTGAAACGGAGGATTCCTGCCTTTCATCACGGCCGGACTCTCTTCACTTGTATAATGCGTAATGTAATATTCCACTGGAAATTTGCCATTTTCTCTCATTAAGGCCTCTGAATCCTGATTCTTCTTATCTGCGTTCTCGAAATTCCGTTGTACTAGGCTCACTTGAGCCGTCGGTATCAAAACTTTCTGCATTAGTTGTTTAGTTGATTTAGGCTTTGGGCTAAAAATAATATTGGCAATTTTTTTCTTCTTATGCCTGGCTATTTATTAACGCGAGAAGCAATGTTGACACTGAAAAACACCCAATAAGAAGTTTTATTAGTTTTATTTATAAAAGCTTCGCTATTTGGGTTCTGAATTTCGAATGTACTGAAATTAATTAATTCTACTCGAGCCAGTACAAATCTGCTTTGAATCAAGAGCACAACTTTTTTTTGTAAATTCAACAATATTCTAATAATACGCAAGGGATCTCTCCATGCACATGAATGATTCATAATGACCGTTGCTTTTGAAACGCGAAAATCGATAACAAACACATTATCATACAGAACGCAAAATCTCTACTATTGTCGTTGATAGAATAACAAATAAGCAGCATTAGAGACAACTTCCTGTTCTTCTGCCTCACGCACCTTTGAATCGTCGTACAGGTACCATTTACCCGTGATATGATTCTTTGCAAACGCAGTATAATGGCCCGAGTTCAAAGTACCGTAATGGTTGATAACCGCGTACAGGTTATATTTCGCTTCAGTTTTCGCATCTGCACCTTGCTCTTTCAATTCTTTAGGAGAAACCGCATTCAAAGCGACCTTCGAGAGGTCAAGGCCGGTGAGCGGGAACTTTATCAAATCGCTGATTTTGCTTTCGCTGCGGGTCCATCGAGACTGATTGGCAGCAGTTTTGAATCGTTTTAGGTGGAAGATCAGCGTGTTGGGTAGAGTGAAGATATTCAACTGCTTCGTCGCTTTTTGATGCTCTTTGCAGATCCTGCAGTACCATTCGTTGTCGTCCTCGAGCTTTTCAGGCTCGCTGAAGTATTCCAAACAGCTTTCGAGCGCGATGACTGGGGTGTCTTTAGTTTCTTTTGGAGGCTCCTGGCTCTTCTCGCCGTCTTTTTTCTCTTCATTAGGAACTTTCGATTCCTCAACCGGTCCATTCTTGCCGTTAACATCCTTCTGCTCTTTATCCTTGTTAGTCTGAGTAGGTCCGTTCTGCAGTTCTTTCTTTTCTTCCTTCTTTGGAGGTGGTTTGTAGTGCAAAAACTCTTTAAGAGCGTCTATAAAGGCATAGTCTGGAGTAGTAACGAAATAAATCTGGAAAGTAAGAACAAACTTCGGGTCTTTGATGTAGTGGAGAAGGTCCGACACCCTCATGTCCTTTCTGTTTTCCAGCTCGCAATTGCCACAGTTTCGTTTATCGCAGAAATAGCAGTTAGCTTTTTCGTTCGAGTTCGTCAAGAGGTCAACGCGATAGAAAGGCTTTTTTCCATATCTATTCGCGACTTCATGAAAAAATTCCTTGTCGCTAAGCTCCTCCACTGGGTATTTCGTCCTGAAAGGATATCCGGGTTCAATAAGCGGGCGAATTCGTTTGAAAATCGCGATGTGGAGATCATAGAGCGTCCATTCCTTGTGGATGTAGATTGGTCTGGCAAGACCCAACTGTCTGTAGGGGTCTTTCTGATCATTGATTTTTTTGAAAAACCGCAGTTCGCCCAAATAAAAGGTATCTTCGTAGATATTAGCATCGCTTTCAGAGGTCTTATAGAAGAACAAGCAGGTTCCGGGGTTTTTAGTCAATTCCTTAACCAGCGCTGAGACTGGTTGCGCGAGATTTTCAAGGATTTGCACGCTTGTTTTCGAAGCAATGAATCCGTAAAGCGAGTCAGGATGGACTTGGGTCATCTCGGCCACGCGGGTCCTTATATCTCCCAATTTATCGACTTTTTCGTCGTATTTCACGAGCATTCTGGTCGGTTTGACGATGTTATCGGAAAGTCCGAAGAAGACTTCGAGCTGAGTCTGATTCGGGATTGGCAGCGAGCAAATGCTGAAACTGTCGAAGGTAACCGAGGTGTGTTTGCATTTTGGACAGGTGATCTGCGATTTGAACTGTCCAAAGAAATTATCGGTCAATATGCTGTTATTTCTTCTCAAGTAGGCGTCCCAGCACTCAATCGCGTATTCATGGAATTTCTTCCCTTCGCCCTCAGGCATTTCGACGTATGGCTTATCTTTGACTCTGTTCACGTCCTCGTGGATGATGTCGAGTAGGTATCCCAAAAACTCTGAAGCATCGTGCTGGTTCTCTCCAGCAAACTATTCAATTTATAAAAGGATTAGTCCGCTATTTTTCCATTTTAAAATTTACCATTGTGTAGATCTTCTCAAAGGCGTGTTTGAAAGAAAAAGGCGAGTAATCTTCCTTGACGCCGTTCCAGAGTGACTTGACAATATAGGCGTATTTCTTCGCGATTTTGCCTCCACTTCCCAGCGGGTTGTCTTTGTTAATATCCTTTTTGTACTCGTTGGAAAGGAGATATTTCACAATAAACGGTGTGTTGCTCAAGCACTGTAGAGCGCTATTCATATAGCACGTGTTGCCGAGGTTCACCAGCCCGCAAAGTCCCTTCACAGAGGTTTCAGTCACCTCTACTTCTTTCTCTTCATCAGAATCCCACGCTTTATCGCATTTCGCACCATGGAATTTTCGGTCCTTAAGTTTGCAGTCCTCGCTACAATAGTTGACCTATCCAACGTTATAATTCACTTAATTTCTCAGTCATATTACGTTGTTGCAGATGCATTTGATTTCCCAATTGCCCAGAACCCTACAGAAATCGCAGCGAACCATAACTTTGATGTTATCATTGAAAAACACAAAATTTTTGCTGGGTTCTTGGTACTCAATAACCACCAAATCCTCATCATCTAACCCGGTCTCATGAATCGTAGCGTACGGATTTGCCTCCAAAAAGTCTCCAGGAAACTCGATTTGGTAGTCATACGTCTTGGACGCTTGGAGGGCATCGTATATGAACTTCTTGAACTCCTCATCAGTCTTTTCCCTCGTCTTTCGCCAGATTCTCAAACCATCCATTTGGATTCTGAACTTCGCAAATGGCATTTTATGAATAATCTTGCACAGCGATTCCTTCAAGCTCTTGATTTCTCGTCGAGGGGAAACCAGCAGTTTCCTAATCGGAAGCTGCAGCTTGGGATCGTTGTCCATTTTACGAAGGAAATCGAAGTAAAGGACGCATAATCGCATCTAAAATTCAAAATTTAAAGGCTCATGCAATGATGGAATGAATTTACTTCCAATGGGAAAATGTCGACAATTCGGTTGCCCTTCTCGTCATATATCACTTCTCTCTTCAGTTCAAAGGAATTGGTGTAGAATTTGAATATATTCCAAATGTTCTCAGGGACGATGTAAAAGTCCTTATTCACATGTACATCCTTCCTCATAATCAGGTTGAGATAGCTAGAGTCTGGATCTTGGTATTGAAGCGAGGTTTTGTCAGTGAAAACAATCAAGTCTTCGTTAATATCACGAGGTTTGGGACCTCCAGGGCCGGTTAGGGGTTTCTTCGCGACGTAGTCGTCGAAGCAGATGTATTTCTTCCATTCAAATATAGACTTTTTGGATAACAGATACAAAAATTTGGTTTCTTCCGGCTCGTTCTCGATCTTCCAAACCTTTTCATACTCAATAAACATCCGGATCTCCTTCTCTGCTGACTGGATGATTTCCGGAGTCCAATTTTGCTTTAAAGCATCCACCGGTTTTGTTGAAGTAGGTTTCGCAGAGCCTTTCGCGTCGTTTCTTGGTGGTGGGTTATTTTGAGATCTGTGAAGAGGTTATCGAGGTAGATACTCACAAAAGTTACTTGAAGTGCTTGGAGCCTTTCGCCATCAGCGTAAGCCTTGTTTTCAATTTTAATTTATTATTCCGGTCTCCGAAAACTATTTCAGTACTTTTAGAGTGATCGGCCAATTACAGGCGCTTCGCCAGATCCAAAATTTACCTTTCAACAAAATTCATCAGAAAGGCAGTAATTCCGATTAGACGTGCGGAGTTCGCATCTGGTTTCATACGGCGAAAGTAGAATAGAGTCAATAGAAAGAGAATACGCGGGAATTGGCTACAAGGAAACTGTCATAAGAGTGAAAAGTAACTAGACAGCGGAAGCTGTTGTGAATAGATAGAGTAGGAAGGATGTTTCGGTGAAGTGTGCTTTAGGGGCGGAAGAACTATAATTTAAATCATGGCTAAATAGTGTAGAAAAATTAAAACCAGGTTCACAACGCAAAATCAACCAGACTCTATTGATTTCTAAATCAACGCAGAATCAGCAGAGTTTTATATTTAGAGATAATTATTGTAACAAGATAAAGGTTGTGAAAGAATGGCGACTCTTATTAACCGCAAACAATAGTAAAACTGACTATAATGTTAGTTCTCATCGGTTTATGACAGCGGAGGAACACAAACCCGAGAGCAGCAGCTGTATTCTGGCTCGACAGCCGATAATCATGCCTCTACGGATAAAATGTAACATGACTCGGAAGGTTTTCGGACTAATAGGTTGATAAAGGAGCACGATGAAACGAATAAATGAAAGAAGGGCCAAGCAAACCCCAGAGTTTCATACCTCATTGAGTAGCGATTTTTCGTATTATAAAGCAAATATTAATGATTCTCCTTCTTTCTTCGCTTAGAGGAAATCATGCATCAATCACGGATAGACCAGCTCAGCCAGCCGAAGAATAAAATCGACGCTTCTACCCCATCAAAGTGAGCATTTATTCCTCAATCGTCCCTCATCGTCTGATATATAGACGCAAGATCATCCCTCCTAAACTTCCTCTTGGAACACCAAAAGTCCAGAAATATCACCAAACCCAAACCTTTACTCCGAGGAAGAAAGCCAACCAAACTATGATCGACCAAAGTATGCTTTCTATTGTATTTGTTATGCTAAATCCTGCGATTTAGAAAACAAGAACTCAGAAGCTTCATTTTCGATCAGCCCAAAAAAGAGCTTTAATGAATCAAAAGAGCAGCCTACCTGCAGTACCACTGACTGCAAGAGCAAGGTAGGCTCTGAGGCCGATTCTCCGTGCTTCGAGCGAACCCCCACGAAGCCGCTCTCGAAAATCCTAAAGACAATTTTTTCAACAGATTCGAAATCTCCAGTTTCCAGCACGACATTGCTACCGACTCGAGAGAGTTCGAAAATGTCCTCCTCCTCTAAGAAAAACGAAACGGCTGCCAAAAGCTTCATCTTTCAGGAGAATGGGAAATCAAATGCGATCTATGAAGCCCAGGTGTTCAACTGGACTCCAAGAAGCGTGAAAGCGATTGATATGCATAGACAATATCAAGGGTTCCTGAAAGATTTCAATAGAAAGGTACTACAGAAGCTAGATACATTTGACAAGTACGCGATGCCTGAACCTGATGTGAATGAGGAGGAAGTGTTCATTCGAGAGCGAGGAGACGTCTGCAATGAGTTTGGCACAAGCGCAGTGGAAATTGTTGGTGTGAAGAGAAAACAAATCTCCAAGCAGTAAAAATGCGCATTTCGCAATCTGCGTTGAAAACTACTATTTTTTTGCTCTTTGAATTTTTTTAAGCCATTACGAATACTCAAACCATCGAGTCCAAAATCAGGCATTTGCTTGTTTTAATGGCCCAGAGATAATGATGTAATATCTTTTTTAAAGCCTCGCTATATCTATTAAATATTTTTATGAAATCCCATCGGTTATTCCTTGTTGACTGCCGTATTTATTTGAGCTGCATCTTTTTATTAAACCCAAATTAAAAGAAACTCTCCTTGATTATTCCTATGATGATACCTTGAGACTGAGAGAATTGATCTCATTATTATTTGACGCGTCCACTCATTACAGGTTGCATTAAAATTACACAGGTCTCAGCACACAGCCTTTGATAAACACTAATAGATTTATACTATTTGAACTTATATGCTTGTTAATATTTAATAAAATTTGAACATTTGAATCTTTAGACTCACACGCTAAAATGGTGTCTGCTACCAACTACCTCATGAAGTAACTTTCTTCTCCCTCAACCATATCCTAACCTGATTAGAGAGCTCGAAATGAAGCAAAACTTGGTCGGAGAAGGCTTCCTCAAACCACTTGCAGAAGATCGTATATTTTCCGTTTCTTTAGACCTCATATTTGAAACTCCTTCAATCATTTCTCCAGGTATCAGAGTCAACATCATTGGAGAGATCGCAACCGCCGAAAATTTCGACGAAGGAAACTTGTAATCGACTTGGCTGCTCGCTTTTGGCTATATCTTTTTATTCGAATAGATACATCAGCTATGAGCTTCTCAGACCTCCATACTGGGGTACAGACTACGGTGATGAGGAAGGGTTGGAACTTCTTGGCGAGGATCTCGAAGAGCTTAACAGATTGTAAATGAGATTTTCCGAACTAACGCGCTGATTTGTCCATTATTAAGCTCGTCTATGACTCAGATTTCTAAATCGAAGCTCGTTCTTCTCAAGGAAGAAGGGGCTTATGGAACGGTTGCTCATTTTAGCTTCCCAATAGATTTGCAGCTCAGCGTCCACAAAGAATTGAGTAAAAATTTCACGCATTAGCCGGTTATCCTAACCTATCCTAGCTCAAAGGCGCTGGCCAATTTTGCTTATACAAGTGAATTCAATTGACTCGTGGGAGAGATACAGAATTGAGGGCTACGGATTTTTGGAAATACCGTCCAAGCCGGGCTATCATGAAATCAAGGTTCCTACATGGAAACCTGAAGAGAATAATGAAACAAAAGTTTTTTCGTTTTTCTTGGGTAGGGAGAACTCGCCTTGAGGAGCTTATTAACTGACTATGATCAATAGGTGGATCGCTTAAGGTGAAAAATATCAAGGAAATCGCTAGTACAGCGTTTACGTCTGAAACTGTAAGTGCATGATGAGACTTATGGAGTCTAAATTTGCTGGATAGGGAACTGAAACGATTCTAAACAGATTTGGGCTGGTCACAGCGACATCGGGCGATGTGAAGGTGTGCTTGAATATAGCGACTCAGTCAGAGTAAGAGGTTTTGAAATAAAAAATGGCTAATGGGATGTAATAGGGATTATATGAAGGAGTCGAGAGCAGAGCATAAAGAGGTTGCTTACAAGACGAAATTAGAAGATTATAGCCAGGCCAGAGAGAAGAAGGAAGCAACGCATCCAGAGCTGATGAGGTATGATCAATTTTTGCAAATAATTGGCTGATGTGTTGCTTATAGGAACGAATTTGGTCTTGTGAACCGTTTTGCTTAATGTGCTTGTAGCTCTGTACATATGCATATGGTTTTTGTTGTTGTTAATTGGTGAGAAAAAGCTCTATTCTGTGAAGACAGTGTCCATCCCTATTGATAGTGTGTATCATCGTTGTTATCAAGGCGCACATTTATACTCGAGTTTCATTAATTTTACAAAATTGAAATTTGTATTGACTGCGTTTCTTCTCGGTAATCGATCATCCACATTAGTTTTTTTCACTATTTTCTTATGATGCGTACTTGCAAAGTTAGCTTTAGGAAGACGCAGAAAGAGTAGATTTGTTCGTTTCTATTGTTTTCCTGTATTGGTAGAAAATTACTTGCATCTTTGAAGAGGACAAATGAATAGCTCCTTGTTTTTAAGCAAGGATGTATAGAAATATGGTAGTGGTCATTGGGCTGAATTTTAATATCCAACCCATAGAAATAACGCTCAACTTTAATTTCACTAGCTAGCGTAGATTTGTAAGGTGAACCTTCAGTTCATCAAAACATATATTGAGGCATGCGGTATGTATGGCCGCTTCGCCATAGCAGCATGCCAAAGCACATTCTCCTTGGAAATACCAAATTCCTTTCCTCTATCGCGACGGATCCACAACAACAACTCACTCACACAACAATAATGAACTACTCGCAAACAGAGGTAGACATCATTTTCCAATCTATTTCACCAAAACATTTCCTGTTGTAAAACAGTGTGTGCTTCTGGTATAGCTTTCCATAGCTTCAACACCAAAGCACAGTAAAACTAGTTCGATTTTATATTCCTTCCAACTAATTTAACCAACTAGCATGCATTTAATTATTTTCTCATAGTAAATATTCCTGCATGCTACTAGCATTTAATTTTGACTAAACCTCACTTTATTTCGTGAGATTATTCAATTCGCACTACTTACGAGCAGTAAACCAATTTATCTTTCGATAAGCGATTTACTACTACTGTTTCAAAGTAGCATCAAAACATAAGCTCAATTATTAATCTTTTTAAAACCAATTCCATCTTTGATATCTGCAGCTTAATAAAGAAGGACACTTATTCAAAGCTCCTCCTTTACAAAGCTACTGATTAACCAAAGTGGATGTGATGAATTAAGTATTATGATACTGTGCTAGAAAGAACGTATCCCTTTACATCATAACATTGCAACAAGCGTATTTGAGAAGAGAACTTCGATATTAGCAGAATGATAACCCTTACATCGATAAAAACAATTTATCGTTGAAACCAAAACAATTTCACTCTTTACACTGAGCAAAGTCTAATGTACCTTTACCAAGTTTTTTCAAATAAAACTAAAACAATTATGAATAAATACCGAATGTGTCTTCTAACCGCTTTCTTCATTGCAATTGAATGCGAATATGAAGCAAGGGAAAAACACATTCTTTGTTTGGTGAAAAGTGACAGAAAACATTGAAGGGTAAATAAACCCAAATCATATAACTCATGCGGGAAGGAGATCACTCATTTACCATTACTCAGTCTTGTTTTCGAATTATTGAATTCGATTCAAATTTATTCAATTATAAATTTTTGAAATTTAAAGCTTTAAGGAATATGCTTTAACAGAAGGATTTTCTAATTAATCGTGGCTGCTTCATAGTGAGCCTGCTAGTTTGTTTTGGTGCTGGCTTGAAATATAAACATCTGAATATGTCTTCAGGTTTTGATTGGAGCAGATAGCAAGACTATTGTAGGAGGCTCATAGATTTTACAATTTTCATGAATCCAAACTGCTGTTTGAGTCAAAATGAGAGTACTGATCCTCTAGAGTAACTCTCAGTTCTTTGTGAGAGAGAAAAAAAAAGAGCCTTCAGGCAGTCGGTCATCTTTATTGATCTAAAAGCTTTACAGTGAGGAGGGTAATACCAGAGAAGTGGAGATTAAATTGAAATGCATTATAAATTACATTATTTTAGTAATCGAAACATGGGTTTGATGATTATGATTGGTAATGCAAATGAGTTTCTTAATTCGCTAAAATCCAATTCTACATGCTTATTTCATTGAACCCTGCTTTGGAGTGAGTAAGCAGAATCTTATGTTTTTTTAAATTTAGCTTGAGGCTTCAGGAGCGAATAATCTTATTATCTTTGACTAGCTACCACAAGCAGGGCTTTTTCCCTTTCAGTTTCAATATCCGAAAATTTTTTTCATTATCAAGCTTGAGGCCTTCAATTTGGTCAAGTTCCTAGGGAGTTGACAAAAGATATTAGCGGCTTGCCAATCTCAATGATTGCTTTAGAAATAGAGTTCGGCTATAGTGGAGCACTAAGGACGCTCCTTTCGGCTCTTCTTTTTTATTTTAGAGGCGGTGTGCCTGACAGCTGCCCCAAGGTTGGAATTGAATTCAAATTGTTTTTGTATTGATCTGTTAGAGGTGTCTCTCGTCAGCACAAGCGTAGAAAGCACGCGCAACTTCACTCGCAGATTTTCGAGCTTTGAGTTACAACAGCAAGTTTATTATTGTTCGTCTCAACTATTATTTTCAATCTCGCCAAAGCAGGAAAGATGTCTTTACTTTTATATTAGCGCAACCTCAAAGTGGGTATTTTGCTGTGACTGATATAGTTATTGAGATTGTCCTGATGCTAGATTAACCGCAAACATAATGCAGAAATCTCAGCTTATAAGGATCAGTTTAGTCGATGGATAATTAGTTACAGCTATTACATGTTCCAGCTAAAAGTTTGATCTTGGTTGTTTGACTGATTCTGCATGTGGAAGAGTTACATTTAAAGGGCTTGATTTCATGAGCAGAACTTAGCTCTGTAGTCAAAATTTCAAGAATTTATTCAAAGAGATTCCCTGTAGAGCAGTAAAACAAAATATTGTGGTACATCTATTTCATAAGGAATTGAAATCCCTTTTGTTGATAATTCTCGTCGATTCATTGGAGCAATGAGCAAGAATAAGTACAAATTGGTTTTTATTTTTTCTTAGTTTAGTGTGATTCATTTCGCGATTATTGAAGTTTTCATTTGTTGATGTAACAATATTAACAATTTACACAACTTAATTCCTTAGCAAATTTCAATATGGAATCACTCCAGGCTTTTTACTTAGTTTGTCAATGGAAATATTTCAGATTTTAATGGAAATCAATCTCACCAAGAGAGGTTTCAAGAAAAGAGGCCTAGTATATTGCAAGAATTGAGGGAAAACAGTTTTCAGATAAATCCTATGATGATAAAAACTCCAGTGTTATTAATAAGGATAAAAGAAAAGAGATGAAACGACACTTTTGAGTATGAATTGAATTCTCATTCTTTCCTTTGTTGTATTTTTTCTCATTCCTGCGAATATGGTTGGATCTTATTAAATGGACTACCTTCTTCCTCTACTAACAAATAAAGCGAAAAAATTTATCAGCCTTAGTCATATGTGAATTCAATCGAAGCGACGCCATGTACTTCCAAATATGACGTTTCTCTTGCTTGTTTGAATATGTTGTCGCTCTCATACATTTGGCATGAAGCTCAAATTCAGATTATCACTTCGCGAAATTATTTCGCCACTATTGTTAACAAATTCGAAATTAATCCAGTTCAGGAATATTGCCGATTCATATCATCATTTACACATACTATTCTCCTTTAGAAATCGACTTTTTGTTAATTTCTATGAGCGAGAGAGAGAAAAAAAAAAGTTTCACGTTACTCCACTCCTTTTCGTTAGCTTTGAGCCTCAAAGATATGATACTGAATCTAATGAATACGATATCTTTTTATCAATGGCTTTTGAATTTACCCAACACTTTTCACATGCAATTTTAAGAAGAGAAACCATAAATCAAATATCTACAAATGACATTCCGTTTAAGGAATTTTTCTTCCGATGTGAAAACATAACTTCTTTTCAACAGAAAAGATAATGCATAAGGATATCTCATGGAATCTAGTTTTCTTTCTTGATCGGAAACCTAATTGATTATCATCCATCGGCCTAGTGAAATCAATCACCTAATAGTTTTATTTAGTTTAGAAATCTGTGGCGCTCATTCATTGAAAATATAGGTTGAAGCACGAATTAATTTATCATTCGATCAGAATGTAAAAAATGGGATCTGCCGTCATCTCTCCGATATTTGATGAGTGTGAATCGTCTTGTATAAACAAATACACTCATCTTTTATTTTTCCTCGAGTTTTTACTTTGGTAAAAATATAGACTATGATTCGAGATCTCAATCAATGATTCTTCGTATTTGATTAAGTGGTGGGGTGTTTGATCACAGCTAACTCCAATGTTTATAAACCAAATTAATCTCACTGAATTTAGCAAAAGAAAGAGACTACTAAGATCCTATGGATTAGGTTGCTCTAAAAAGACCAACGAGTCAGGAACGAAAGTTGGATCAAAGTTATATAAGCCGCTGAAGTTACATTTTGTGCAAAGATATTCCTTACCACTCTCGATTTATCTCACAACAACATCGATGTCGAGGGAGCTGTTGCACTCAGCAAAAATACCACCTGGGACCTTTACCAACTCAGATTATTAGACAACAAGATTGGTGATGAGGGAGCAAAGGCTCTATGAGCAAGATAGCCTACCTTTAGAATTTTTATTAGAGAAGGAGACGAATTACAATTTGTTCAATTAGGTTAAGTATTTCTCACATTAATTTGCATATTAGAAAAGAATTTGAACAAATACCTATCAATTCAGAGCCCCTCTACATAAAATTATAGAAAACCTCGAAAAAAGAGATTTTAATGGTTGAATGGTTTGAGAGAACGAAATACGAAAGATTTTTAGTCAAAATCAGGTTCAATATGCAATAATATCGTAGAAGATTTCTTGAAATTGTGATGTTGGAGCCTATTGTTAGTACTAAGCCTTTACATCTCATTCAGAATCTCTAAGAGCAGCCAGAGCGCAATTTTAAAACAACTCGATTCTTTTTGAGGAGGCTTGACTGAAAAAATAAAATTTATTGTCTCAAATATTATCAACTACCAGACGAGCAATTCCAGGTAGTTGTTATATCATTCTTTGTTCTCATTCAATTAAGAAAAATGCTCTTTCACATGTGACCTTGAACCGGCAAGCTCAACTATCAAAAACCCAGTCATAAAAGTTCACTCGTTTAACTGCATTTGAGATCATAAATTTCCAGATGATAGTAATTTTCTAGAAGAAAATCATGAAAATCGCTTTCAGCGGTGGTATGCGTTTCAAAAGGTTGGTATTTTCCCTTTGCATATTTGAATGTGTTTTATTATCGAATAAGCCAGCCTTGAGCCCGAAATTAAATTATCACCTTGCGAAATTATTTTGTCAGTGATTTAAAAAAATTGATTTCAATGCCAGTTAAATAACTTTACAAAATAAATATCACCTTTTAACATTACCAGACCTCTTTAGTTATCTGAGATCCATAGTTCCCATCTGGAACTTCACAGGACTCCAATCCTTTTCATTAGCCTTCAATTCTCAAAGATATTATCGAATCTAATGAATCTGTTAATCAATGTAGTTCACTAACATCATTAAAACTTTCACACACCGGATTTGTCGAAGAGATCCATAAATCAAATCTCTCTAATTGACTATGATTAGAAGTAACTGACCACTATGTGGAGTCATAACTTCTTTTCAACAGAAAAGATAATGCATATTGACTCATGGAAGCTCAGGTTTTCTTTGCTTAGAATCCTAATTTATTATCGCTCAATCGATCAACGTATCCCAATCAACTCAATAAATTTTTGAGAGTTTTGAAATCTGTGGCGCTTATTCATCGATATGGGTTGAAGCCTGATTATTGGAATTAATTTATAACTGGATCGAAATGCAAAAACGGTTTCTGTATCATCATTCTGATATTTAATGCGCGTGAATCGTCTTGTATAAATAAATATCATCAACTTTGAAAAATAAAAAATAAAGACACCCCTTACAACAGATGCAACCAAATTATGGGTTCCCAGAGCCTGTGAAACGACCTCAGAGAAAAGCAGTCTCTGTTGAACCAATCGAATCTCAGTACCAAAGTGTCAACTCTCAGCCTCTGATCTCATCAGCGATGACACGATTCTTCCCTTCGATCAGTTTGACTGATCAACAACCAGTCCTCGTTCAGCAATTTACGGAAGTTGCTCAAAGCGAGCAATGGATCCGCCGCTGGAACGAAATCCATGATATCACCTCATACGCTCCCAATGGCGTATTGCATTACTCAGCGTGCCATATCACGAAAAGACCTGATGGAAACGGTTCTGATGTGTATTGGGTCGCTGAACCTGTTCAAAACTCTCTCCGAAATTTCTATTTGAACTCTTTCAAAAATCTACCTGACATTGTCAATATCATGTATCAGGTGAGCGAGACACTTTGTGAGCTCTCAAAGCACTCCAAATGTCACCAATGCATCAATCCTGACACCATTTTGATCAAGCACGACCCTATTACTGGAAGAGCAATCCCACAACTCTCGACTTGGGTTGGTGATCTCAAGATCGGAGGGCTCACATATGATCAAAGACCAGAATATTCGATATACATTGCACCAGATTATTCATCGATGAATCATCTTCCACCAATTAATCATCATTCACAGATGGATAATCATTCACGCAATGATGTATATGCTTTGGGGATAACGATATTGGAACTGATTGGAGTGAGTGAGTCCAGATTAATGGACTTTAAAACACGTTCAGCCAGTGAACAGACTCTGTCTGCAATGCGCTCTGAGAAAGACGTCGAAAGCCTGCTAAAATATCTCTTGCTGAAGTCTGTGAGCCCAAGCCACCTCGATAGACCTTCGATCACTTTCTTGAGAGATCGCTTCAGAGAGATCATCAACAGAGCTGATGAGCTGGGACAAGTGAATATGGGGACGCTTGCTGGACAGATCGAAGATCTCAACCTTTCTGATCAAAAATCTCCTCAGCCGATCGTTAGTCCCTTGTCGAATTTCCAGATTGGAGGAGAATTGATTCCCACCGGGAATAACGATGTCTCTCCTGATACTGCTTCCCCATTTCCATTAGAGGTTGCGAACAATAGCACTGCGCCTACCCGCACTTCTTCTAGAAGAGGCACTTTCACACGATTGCGGACCTTGGGGAGAGGGTACACTCTAAAAAGCGGTATCCAAGGAAAATTCGAACTATGTGCGTCCTATCTAATATTACTCCTCGTCTTTGCCGGGGTCCTACTCACTTCGGTTATTATGGGAATTCATTATACAGGAGTTCCCGGCGGACCCGACATCAGATATGCTGTTCAAGGAGTCTACGAAAACGTGAACTTTGTGCCCATTATCGACATCACCTTTGCTTCCACCTCAGGAGGATGCCCTACCGATTTCGAATTTATTCCTTCTCTCGGATACTGGCCTGGAACAAAAACCTTCTGCTATGATTTAGGCTTCATCCAGATGCATTGGGATGATTGCTGGTACCATGTATATACAAGACAGGGGCAACACTATGTAAATTGGAAGGGTCAGTACATTTGCGTGAAACGACTTCCTGGGTTCACTAACAGCACCACATGTCCTTCTGGCTCTACTCAATGCGCTCCAGGAGTGTGCACCACAGGAACAGTCTGCCCCATCACAACCTTAGAGCTGAGCACCACAGCAAAGACTACTGACGGGTGGAGTTCAACAGCTTCAGGAGATGGGAGGTATTTCAATTATCGCCAAGATACTGACGCACAGCCAGTAGCTACGTTTAGATTGACTATTGCCGGTACAGGAGAAAAAACTTGCTTGAGCCTGCTGGAGTATCCAAGACAAAACGATTATACCCCTATCCAGAAAACAGGAAATGATTGCGCTGATTTTGGAACTCTTCCAGGGAGTGTTGTACTCGACACTGATTCATCGGCTGCAGCTGAGTTTTCATATCAAACTTGGGGATCAGATATTCTTGGTCTGCCTAAATTTGGTGGCACTCTTGAAGGAGAATCAGCTTATTTGACTGTTTCGCCAAGGTTGGAATTGAATTCAAATTGCTACGAGATAGATTTTGCTGGCTTATACTTCGCAAGTACGGATATTCAAACCACGCGAAATATCACAAAAATCTTTACGTGGATCCTGATATTCGCAACGTGTTTCATGTTTCTTATGGTTCTTTTAATCCTTTACGCTGCCAAAAGCAATAAAAACGATGATATGCCGTGGATCGCAGTGTTATACAAACTTTTAGTTGGTCTTTGTGCAGTCATCTACTCCATCATTGGAATTCTCCTAATCATAGTCGCTGCATTAACTGCGTACTATGAGAGCGAGGTAGGGGATCATAAGGATGAGTTTTCTTTAGTTGAAAGCGGCAATTGCTTTGCAGATAGTAATGTGAACAACATCATCGCCGACTTCTCTAAAGCAGTTGTGGTTGCCGAGCAGGTGCAACTTGCATGGCTTGGATTTACTGTAATCCATTGGGCTATTCTATTACTGATCTTCTTATTCTGGTGGCTTGCAGCGAGAAAATGATAATAACTATGATTATCGATTTGATGCATTATCGAGAGGAAAAGTGCAGTTAGGCTTTATTTTTCTGTGAAGACAATTTCATCATAGAGTCAATTTTTCATCAAAAATAAACGTCTTTAGTAGCCAATATTCATATTTTATGGTCCAATATAATGCATCAATCGATTTAGTAACTTGAATAACAGTTTTCTAATCTCAAATTGGAAAGATTTTAATTAGGTTATCTATCATTAATATTTTATTCCTAAAGGCCAAGTAATATCTTTTTCAATCTGTAACAATCAGCAAAAATGCACACAAACACAAAAATTGTTCACCATTTTCTGGTCCCAATTGAATGGATATCACAGAGAAAAATTATTCGAACTCGTCATTTGCTCCTCTGCAGTAAAGAAAAACACACACAAATTTATTATTGGATCAATGATTTTATTTAATTGCGAGTCTTATCGACACATACGCGCTTTAGTTATGTTGGCTCAACCTACAGTATGACAAATTCAGAATTTGGATCCTATTATTTCAAAATTAGTGATTGTATCTTCCATAATGCTTTATGATTACCTCATCTTGGCTCACAGAATCAAACCAGACTCCCGAAGTCGATTCCAAGACTTTGCACTCTCCATTTTCAACCTTAAGATAATTGATCGCAGCGCATAGGCCCGACTCAAAATAGACAATCTTAAAAAAAGGCGATCAGAAACAAATTCAATTTCTAAGAAATTTTTACCATCTTGTCTTCAGTGCCAACAAAAGAAAGCACCGGCCCACTCATTTTCGCTATTGGATGGATTATAAATAGGTAAAGGTTCTTATAATTACACTTTATTGGATCCCGCCAGTCAATGCTACGATATTTTTCTAAATCTGGGTGGTACTTGGCAACACTTGGGTGCGCAGAGAGCATTTTTGGCACCTACAACAAGAAATCCAATTGGACGCTGTTATCCTCATTAAAATTTTGTTATTACATAGCCCTTGATCATCTCATAGATTCCCTCTGACGCGGACGGTTCAGCAACTTGGGTCTCTTGATCGAGTTTAAACAGATGCATCGTTCCTTTGACAGTTATCAGCGCCAAATACTTGTCATCTTCTCTGAATGCTAAATCGCTAACTAACGCCGCCATTTTGCCTCGAGTAAACTGGAAAAGCCTCTTCCCACTGAGGATATCATAGATATCAATATACTGACCATTCGCATCAGCCACTGCGATTTTATTCCCCTAGTTATTTCAATAACAAATCCAATTTGAGGCTTATTCATAAATTTACATCATTGCTAATGCAGATTTTCTGTATCTCAGGGTAATCCAATGGAATCACATAATCAGTTTCAGCCACGATATTTTTCACGATAAGTCCTTATTAAATTCATTGAGAGACTGCGATCGCGATGAGATTGGTACTTTGCCTATCGTCTTGGAACGCCACCAACGGCGGGCTTTTAATTTTTGTGCTGGTGATAAAATTGTTTGGTTTTGAAGTCGAACTGATGATCTTCTCTATGTGGTTTTTTTCTAAATTCCAAATCACAATCTAAATGCCATCATATAACCAACGCACGAGGAATAGCCCTTACCTCTTGACTCGTGAGCGAAAGAAGATTGCTTTTCGTGAGGTAAATCGCCTCGACTTTAGATTTATGATTCAAGCAATGTTTCTTTATTTCTTTATTATAGCTGTCCCAAATGTAGACCTACCCATAATAAACTGAATGCGCATTAAGAAAGCATACGTTAGTGTTTGGGTAAGCTTGATTCGTCCCATCGGATACAATACCTGCGAGGATTGTCTTACTAAGCAGTGCAATACTCGAAACGCCGCTCTGGAAACTCAAGATTAAGAGGGGGAAGATATGTGGGTATGTCACATCCATTGCGAAATTGTCTCCTTCAGCTGCAGTGACTATTTTCATACTTGGGATCTCAATGACTCTGAATCCTAGGTTGGTTCCGATGCCCATACGGCTCTTAACTGTGAATAGAGATGGAAATCAAGCTTACTCGGTCTTGGTTGAAGGACACGCAGATTACGGAGGAGATAATGCCGGCTTGCTTTTTCCTTGGAAGCTCCTTGACTTCTTCTTCGTTGTATTCCATTTCTTTGGTGACAGAAAAATTATCGCGAAAGAAAATTTATTTGAATAGTTTCTATTCTCCTGATGCAAAATTTCTAAGAAGCTCAACAGAATTGATTATCTCGGATCCTACATCGGATTCTTATGTCGGAATTGGTTAAAACTTCAATCTATCCATTTTGGTGGGGCTTATGATCGGACTCCTTGGTTTATTGCTTCGAGAGTAATAATGTCTCGAGTTATTTAGAACAAAACTCAAAGGAGGTTAAGTTCTTGTGCTAAAATGATTTTAATAAAGCATCGTCAACATGCTAAACTATAACAAAGGAACAAAGGGTGTATTGCTTTTGCTTTTGGCCAGGTTCGAGTTTGTAAGTGTCGGCTTTTTGTTTTTTCTCCCTCTCTCTCAAATGCTGAGTACTCAAGGAGAGTTCTACTCATCATTGTATTCTTCATTGAAGAGATTTGAGTTAATTCAAAGATACGCTTCGTTATATTTATGCATGAAGTATAACTTCAATTTGCGTACCTCTGATAGCTAAAATTCAAAGCGTAAATCATTACATGTGAGAGTTATTTAGAGAGATGTTTCGTTCAAAGAACGAAAGCCATCGCATTCATAGAGATGCTCATGAATTGCAGTTTACTAGTAGAGAACTAGAACTAACCAACATTGAGATATTTGATCGAAATTTCACTACTGCTAGTTGGGAATTTTACACAAATATTTGGCCTGAGCTGATTGATGACATTTCTGGCTTCGTTTGCCTTAAGTTCATATTAGTATCAAACTAAAATAATTGCCTGTTGAGGTGTGGTATCCCCTATCTATCTGTCTTAATTCTCTAATACCCATGATCTCATCTCTTTTTTGATAGAAAATATTAGTAGATTAGTGTTTAAATTACCCTTTGGTTATGTAGAATTAAAACACGTAAAGCAAATTTATATTGCTTTGGTTTTCAATAGTATTAGCTACTGTGTCATGCTATCTTAAATTTAGCAGCATAACTACACTTTCAAGTAGTGACTTATTCAAAACATAGGTTTAAATACTTTAGATGATTATCTTGGCTTCGATTGAAGGATGAGTTTAAAACGTAATAACTTTATCGAATGAAAACATTGGCTTTTTTCTTTACTGACTTAGATCGATAGACATTCTAGCAATTCATTACCGCTACAAAGTTTCATCATATTCTTTATTTTCATCATAGTACCATCACAATATGAGACTGTTTGCTCTTTTGAATCTTCTAGCAGAATATTTATCCTTTACAACGATAATACCAAGACTTTGATTATATATTTTCATACTTTTTCAGGTTATCTATTTTCCAGCAGATTTCCGAATATTACCAATACACAAATTGCATACCATTTTATTTGATAATTTCCGATTGAGGCGTGGGAAATTACGAAAAAAAGTGGATTTACCAAATAAAGTAACTGTTTGTTGCTTCCAATTACCAATCGTAAATTTTTTGCATTGATAATTTCAATATTTCAATTTTTCCAAAATATGATTATAAAATTAATTCATTTGAAAATATAATAAGCAAATAAGTTTTGGCTGAATGTGTGTGATGTGTTAAAACCAAAGAATTGTTTTTGACTGATCAAAAACTGTTGAAACATTGGAAAGGGACTACGAAAAACCTGTGATGAGATTAAAGCTCTCGCAGATTTTTTTATTTTATGGGTTTCGATTCGTTCTGTTGTTGGCAGTGTAAAAGAGAAAGGAATATCGTGAACTAGTCCAAGTCACATGATAATTTATACTCGAAATTCTGCATATCCATATCAAAGAGAAAGCGTAGGGTCCTTTCCTAATAATTATTATAAGAATTAAGAAACGTGAGATTCTGGGAAAAAATAGATTTGAAGTATTTGCTGAGCAAAACCAAGAGAAAAATGAAATTTTCTGCTTTGCTCAAGTAAGGATATAGGTTTCAGTTAAAAATCTGGAAGAATAATTGAGTGAGTGATGGATTTCCATAAACGCACGAAAAATTTTGACTCGCAATGTACAAAGTCTAGATCGATCAAGCTGATGGCAGAATAAAATTGGACCGTTTATAGAAGACGTTTAATGCTCACTAGAGCGCTTTGCTGGCACTAGAATGCAATTAACATCCCCCAGAAAAATAAAAGAACCTATAAATTCGAGAGAACCAGCACATTGAATATTTAAAATTGAGGCTCATCATCAAGTGAAATTGGTTGTTCAATCGCGATCGAATATGCTTTTTGCCATTGTCAACCAGAAGTGACTCAAAATCTTAAATATTTTTGGGAGTGGGAGAGGCGAAAAACAAAAGATAAATAAGCGCAATTGTGAGGCGAAAAAATAGATCATGATTCAGGTAGTTTATCTGTTCGCTCAATCACTTTTTCACAAATATATTGAAATATTTCCTTGATAGCTCTTGCTTTGCATAATAGCAATGATTTGCAAAAATACTGTTTGCCCTTCTGAAATAATCAATGATCAGCAAATTGAACCAGGAACAGGCATTGCTGCTGTCAATCAAATCTCTCTACTTCATTCAAGATGGGAGATTCAATGGTCGAAGTGGAACCCAACTAAAGCTATTTTTTTGTTTTTTCAACCAGAAATTACCTGAAGCTTGCTTTTCAAGTGAAAAAAAAAAACAAAAAAACAAAACAAAACCTGAAACCAAGGATAACCATTTTCTAAACGATCTAGGAGTCATTTCTGCAAGAAATCTTTTTCTTACTCAATCTAGCCAATTTAGTATGCAGTGCAGCAATTCTTATCCATAAAATTGATCCTTATGCTTATATAAAGGTTCTTGCTCAAATTATTCCGAAATACCAATCAAGGAGTCAAACTTTTCAGAGTTTTGTTAAACAAACGAAATTTACTCATGCTGTTAGATTCATGATATTCAATTAATTTTGTGCCATCTATGTTCTTTGATATCTGATGAGAAAATAAACTAGTCTTATAAAAACGCTATGCAAGACCAATTTGGAAATTACTATTTAAATTACTTTGATAACTTGCAACATCCTTTTCGGATTTGATTGCAGAGATATTGGAACCACTAAAGTGGGAGAGTCGGTCTGTTTTAAAGTTTATCACCTATTCAAAAGGTGGACCCTAACCGGCAGAGATACGCAAGGCTTACAAAATTTAGAAAATTTAGTACTAAATCACTTTTTGATTCACACAATTTGTAATCAAAAGCATCTCAAACATCTAGCAAAAGCTTTAAATACTCATCCTTTCACCTAAAATAACTATTTATCAATTACTTTGATTAAGTCTTAGTTGCGAAAAATTAGAACTCAAGTTGGATTATTGAACTAATAATTATTTTTTCAAAAATTTCCAAATTGATCAAGGATCTTAAAATCGATAAATGTAAAGGGATGAAATGCCAACAATCTCGTCAGTTCATCTATTCTTTCTAACAGCTTAATTTTTTCTTCTTCTCTTTGTATTGGTCTTTTCCTAAAAATAATAGCACAAAAAAGTAAAGGTTTTTTCACTGAAAATCTGATAGATCTAATACAAACTCAATCATACAAGTGTCGAACCAAATTCTCACTTACTATTTCCAATAAAAGAGCACTTTGATAATTACCATTTAACAAGTTAATATACGAAATTATGTTTTTGCAAAACTTCAGCATTTCGTTTTAATCAATTTCAAAAAGAGGTACATAGCAAGATACTGGAAGAGTTGCTATTGAGGGCTACCTACTCCATACAACTCCACAAATCATTGGCTTAATAAAAAATGGGTTAAATTCTCCAATTTCCACTGAGACAATAGATCATTCAAAAACTTTTTGGAGCCTTAAATTTGAAACATTTTCAACTTATCTTCCAAGCTTTCTTTGCATACAATTCCGCTGATCGTCAGATATTGAAAAATTCTTTTCAAGATTTGATACACATCCAATACAACAACTACACTGACACTTGCAATGAAAGAGAATAAAACTTCAACGATCAAAGTTTACAAGGCTGAAGGCTTTGTTGGTATTAAGGTTTTAATGATTTCTAATTTCCTATTTTCATCTCTATTGGCACTCCACTCACTCACCGAGATATTCGTAACTTTGTACCCCATACTCTCTAACAACTTCTCTCTCCAAATCGAGGGTCCGTTTAGAACACCTCTTTCGCAATAATGATGTCGTCCATGCAGCTCAATGATATCGTGATCTTCTATCAGAAAATCCACTTTAAAAATTCCAATCTGATGCTGCATTTCGAATTTGAATCCCAGCTTATTGAGAATCTGTTCCACGTCAGATTCGCTTCGATTTGACTCTGTATAGTCTGGAAGATTAGGGCGTTCGTAATAGATCGCTTCAAGCTTTTCAATGCTAAATTTCCCTTCGATAATCTTCGCTAAATGGTTATTCCAATCAACTTTCCTAAGACTCTGCAATGAGAAGAAGATCTGATAAAGTCTACACGAGTTAATCTTATCCCCAAAATCAAAGATTTTCAGCTCAGTTTGTTCAGCAGCCCGTTTCAGCAACGCCTCCCAGATGCTCAACGAGCCTTTATTATGCCAGATCAGCCCCATCATCACATCGATCGTGTGCTTGAGGGAAAGTTGGTCGATTTTAGATTCGATCAGTTGCTCAAATAACTCGAAATCGAGGTCGATGTAATGACTGTGGCAGAAAAGGAGGAATATATCGGCCAAGACCAGCGGGTCTGCGAGCTGAGGCAGCTCCTTGCTAATGGGCTTTGCGATCAACTCTCTTTTCGCAGGGAAACTGAACATTTTTAAGAGGTTAAGCGACACGCATTTTTCATATAATGTCATATGGGGTGCTTTCGCATGGATCAAATCCTCTATCTTCCGAATGTTTTTGAAGACCGTGGCTTTTTCTTCATGGCTTTTGAGGAACATGACGCGATAGATTCTAATATATGAGAAAAACTGAGAGGTATTGAAATTCAGATGCTTGCCCATGTCGTTCTCGGCGAGGAATTCCAACATGGTGTGGTGGTATATGCCTGACTCTATCAGCACAGCGAGGACATAAAGCGCGCTTTCCAACGTCGTGAATGAGGAAATGACAGCTTTTATCATCATATTATCGAGGAACCTGTCGGGTTTGACACTTGAATGGCAATTTTTTAAAAATACCAGCGCAGCTAGCTGGAAACGAATACTAGATGAAAGGTAAGACTGCTGAGAGGCCTTCAGCTCCCCAGTGAGGACTCTCACGAGGGTTTTCTGCTGAGTCGCGGGGATTTTCTTCAAATTGGGCAAGAAAATCTCGACTATCTGAGCCAAATACCTTTGAGGCAAGACCTTATCCACCAAGAGTGAGCTCAAGTCTGTTTCATTAGGACCTTCCGAATTAGCAACCTTCGCCAAAGCTGACATAAACGGCTTAATTTCAGGGTTTGTGGGAGCTTGACCGTTTTTGTGATTATAAACTGCGTATTCAAGGAGCTCGGCTGGAAGTTCATAGTCCTTGTATTGTGAAAATAGGCCGGCGATCCCGTCGATGGGGATACAGAACTTATTGGCTATGGAAACGCAGCTTAGTATATCATTCTTCTTAAGCAAGGTATAATCAATAGCATTGAGAGCCAGACTCACGTGTTCAGACGCCAAAAAATTATTCTGCAGTAACGTACTCAGACTGCTTTTGTTCAAAAGGACTTCCAAGAGCGAGTACCATTTGATATTATAAAATGATTCTGTGAGCCCGCTTTCTTCAATCAGCATGTTTGCGATTTTGAGATCGTTTTTCTGAAGCGTGAGATTCATAAGCTCGACCCATTCCATCAGCAAAGCGTTAGATGAAGCTTTATCTTTCATCACTGCAGCCACTCGTAACACGTCATTTGTTAGACTAGTAAGCGCTTCTTTTGTGACGGAATCGAGGCAGTTCTCTCTAATCATCCGCATAAGATCCACCAGCGTGGTAGATTTAGATACAAATGAGCTGATGGTGGCCACTCGATCGACTAATTTCCCTTGCGCGATGCTTTTCGGCGAGCTTTTATATTCTTGCATGAGAAATTGCATAATTTGACTCTCATCAGTTTTTTGAGATTGGAGACTAAAACAAAGTTTTTCAAAAGGGTTTTGCTTGTGTTTGAGTTTTAAAGCAGGCGCAAGAAAGCCAGACTTCTGTTCGGAGGCAAAGGGATAGGAGATCGAAAGCGCAACTGGTCTGGCTTTCGAGATAAATCCGAATAGACTGTTTAATTTTATCATTGGATTGCGGTTCTTTAATTGAACGAAGGGATAAGAACACTCTTATACAACGTCATCTTCATTGTCAAAATACCATTCCATTAAAAACGAAGCTAAATCGAATAAGAAAGAGCCAAGAAAAAGGTCTCTTAGAGCTCCATTTCAAATAAATATTGAAAATCTGAGAAGTTTTAAAAGCATTGTCCAGTTTTTTATAGTTCAAATAGCGAAATTGTTAACAATAGAGATACTATTTTGTTGTGTGGTACTAGTCCTCTAATTATTAGTCCTCTCATAAAATTGCCAATTTTTCATAGAAATTCCTTGGGAATAAATTGCCTCGCAAACCAGATCTAATTTAATTGTTTCAGAGAGGTAAAAAAGTTAGATTGGAATTCAAAACTCGTTCCAAACTTTCTATACCCTTAGAATATTTTAGCTCAGCTTGCGCACGAATAATGGACTTGAACTTTTCGATAACCTCGCTGTTAAGAAACAGAGAGATTTTTAATGAGAGCGGAATCAATGACCGATTAAATGAAAAAAGCAGATTTGATAAATATCGACAAGAGAATCCGACTCAAAGCAGCACTCAGCCAGTTCCAAATGCAATAACTAATAGCGCGGGCAGTTGCAGTCAGAAGGACCCGGTGCTTCGTTTGTTGGAGAGGAAAGGAATCGAATCCTTGATAAAAGACGTGTTAATCAAAAACCCTAATTTAATTGCAAGCGCTGCTCGACTGCAAGCCTCGCAGCACAGTACACTTGACAGAAAAGAACCGTTTAGTGGTAGTATCGAGGGCGATTCTCATCAAAATAATCAGTTTTCAAATGAGAAGGGCCGAAATCCAGACAATGGCGCTCACATGACGCTGAGGAAATTCAAAGAGCAATTGACTGGTTTAAAAGAAGCATTCAAAGGGATCAGATTAGACATTGATAAGACATTATTGCGAGAAAAAATCCAGTTTAACTCATTAATTCAGAAAGAAATCGAAAATAAATTCAAAAAGCATCTGCTAGCAGCAACACAGGAAGGGCTAGACAATGGGAGCAAAGACCAGGATTTAAAATTACAAAAAAAAGACTCGGAAAGAGAAGAACCCCTTCCGGGAGAAAAGACGCAGAAGAAGGTTAAAAAGGACGTGGCGGACAAGGACAGCTCAGAAAAAGATATGGCGTTTAAGACCGCTTCCAAGAGCGAGAAAAAAGGAAACAAGAGCGCCCAGGTGTCGGAAGGAAAAGGACTATCGAACGGAGGGAAGAAATCAAAGCGAGGATCAGAAAATAAAACTAATGGCGATTCCTCGAGTTCAAAGAAGAGGCTGGAGAAGGCCAAGAAAGGAAGCAAGAAGCCTAACCCCAAGGCCAATATCTTGGGGAATCTGATGAAAATAGCCACGAAGGTTGAAGGGAAGGGGTCAAAAAGACTTCTTTCTGAGAAAGCAAAGCAGATAAAACCTGCCAACGTCTCTAGTGAGCTTGATATGAATAAAACTGTGATAAGCTTTCAAGATTCTAAGGAAGAAAAAATTACGCCGATAAAGAAATCTGAAATACCAATAAATCAAGCTGAAACGGTCAAGGCCAACGAAAAGGCTGCTGTGTTGGAAGCGCAGTCGGATCAAAGCTCTTCTCGATTTGAAATTCTCGCCTCTCCGAAGTCCGATTCTGGATATTAGTTGAGAATAGCAGCTCAAAGTGTTTTTAAGAAGAACATCAAAGCAGATCCTTCGTTTGAGGCGAAAACTTGATGATGAAGTTGAAATTTCAAGAGGTAGAGAGGGCTAATTATGTTAGACTTTCACATTTTTTTTACGGTTGTTATGAATGTCGGGTATTTCTCTCTCAATTTGTCTTTTCTCGCACAAAGGATTTGATTTCTAATTGATAAAGCAAAAAAAGTCATGTATGTGTATGTATTCATGGTATTCGATAGATTGAGGAATATCGACCTTCCTTTCAAAGTTAAATATCCTTACAGTTTCATCCAGGCTAATCCAGCATACGAATAAGGACCATCTGTATAATTTCACTGTATTGAGCTTACTTTCGGCGGAAACAGTTGGACTACCACAATTTCGGTCTCATGAGTGAGGAGAAGAACCCTCATGTTCAAAACTCACGAGGAAAGAAAAAAAAAAACGCATTCTAGTGGGTATAAGAAGGATTAATTCATGCTATGACATGAAGCGGATTCACTATTTCCTTATATTTTATCTTCTAATGTAGATCGTAAGGAATTATGGTTTTTTCAAGCTGTTCTGCAAGGACTTTTAAACGCGGGTTTTAATTCGAATAAGATCGTTCTGCGAATTGATTTCAAATTAAGTCAGTTCATTGAGACCACTAAGACAAAGGTCATTAGACTACTTAAAATATTAATTAATTTATCTCAATCAGCATAAACAGCATGGGCTGCGTCAGTTCCTCTTCACATAAAAAGCCGAAGAAGGCAGAACCAAACCCTTCCAACAATAAGGTAAAGACTTTTTGCTTAAAAGCACTCATCTCATACGGAAAATTGCTATTGTTCATAGGATCAAGCCACTCAAAAAGCCAATATTGCTGAAAAAGAGGTCCAGGGCAGTAAGAACAAACCAGAACCGAACCTGAACATTGTACATGGGAAAGACTCTAAAGCAGTATCGACACAGCATGGTCAGTTGAAATCAAATAAAGATAATATCAAAAAGACAGAAGCACAAGCAATTCCTAAAAACTCAACCAAAGAAACAAACGAAAAAATACAAAGCGCCGGCACAAACCCAGCAGGAGGGAACCAGCAGCCGAAGAATGACAAATTCGACCGGATACTTGACGATGAGCTGCTGAAGGAGGTCGAGCCGAACAACGAATTGCAAAAACCAGATGATTCCGTGGCGATTGATTTTGAAGAATTAAAAACCAAATCCAACTGTTTCGGGTCTCATGATAACCATGGCGATGATAAAAAAGGGGATTTAAGCTTAACACTCAACCTTACAGACCTCAAAATTGAACAGCATCTCTAACTATGTCAACAATAACTTAAACTCTCGCATAAATAGCAATGGTTATCCAATTATTGTTGGATTTTTTGTCCGTAACTAACGACCTGAAAAGTTCGATTGGTAAGCCTATTAGATTTGTTAATTGGTAGGATGCCTCACTATCATGTCATATTACTGAAAACGTAATTTACTTAGCTCTGAATATCGTGAAACTGCTTTATTTTCTATTTTTTTCCTCGTAAATTTTTGGATTTCGTCGCAAATGAAGGAATTTGCTCCATGCTTAATTTCATGGGAATTTCATTTCATGACCTCTCTAAAATACCAAAAAATGAATCGCCTTAATTGTCTCTTCATGAAAATCCCTTCTATTATATCAATCAGAGCATACAATTAGCTACATTAGACTCCCTCTGAAGTGGATTGATTCACCTGATGCTTCGGCGATATTAACAAACTCCTTTCAGTTAACGTAAACTATTGAGATATGCGTTCTGCACAATACAGTTATGTAAATCAATTTAGAAACGCCTAACAAAAACTGAGATAGTCGCTTGGACACTTAAACTTTAATTCCAAGATTTAGTATGAATCGGAAGCTACTTTCTCTACTTTTCACCATATTAGCACTCGCTCATGGCGTGCTGGCTTTAAAAGTGGGTAAAATAAGCAAAAGTGCCATGGCGGCGGAGCAGTCTGCCATGATAGTCGACCAAACTATTCCTCCTTGCGTTAAATTAGAATTTGTCATGGCGTATCTCATGTATCCAACAGACTCCGAAGAAGATTGCACGATGAGTCAGACGGTTATTGACTTTGAAACAAAAATGGTCGGTTTTTTGGAATCAGTGATTAAAGACCTCGCCGGTGGAGTTGATGCTGATGATGATGTTGATTACAGAGAGGAAATGGGAGTTCTCTCCGAGGAGTATTCAACGGAATCGGACGCACTGTTTGAAGAGGGTAATTTGAAGGAGAGGTCGCTGATTTTGGACTTGGAGACCGTGGCGATCTTCGCTTTCCAAGGTTATAAATACAGTACTAACACAACAGAAAAAGTGCAGATCATTGAAGGGTCTGTACAGATGCTGGAGCAAATAGAAACCACTTTTGGCAATCAGACGACTGCGTGTGGTTATGTGGACTTCCAGGAAGAGTTCAATTCCCAAGTGGCGAACATAACGGGATGTAGCGAAATGCAAGAATATGATGTATATTATTATGAAGAAACCCCGACTGATATCTACTCCCATGCGATTCCCTACATGAAGAGTGGGAAGTCGACTAAATAGCGGTGGAGATGAAACTTTTGATTCAAATTACCATGCAGCTAATTTCAAATCTGGCTTTGGTATTTGAATACTTTGGTGTTGAATGCGTATTGAATTAGTTGCGGTTATATATGTTTACATTGTGAGCAGTGGTGAAAAGGATTTGAATCAACTAATATCTACATCAATTCAATAGAGAGTGAAAAGGATTTGCCAGTTTAAGTATGTATCAGGTAAATTTCTGCTCTGTGGAGGTTAGATTACAAAATAGCATGTGAAAAAATTAGATATAAGGCTAGTCGCTGGCGAGATACGTATTTATGCAACCAGAATAAGGAAGAATTCATACTAATTATTCACACAATCTTGTCGAATTCATACTCTTGAATGCCTTGACATTAAAATTGAAATAGACTATGTCTGCTATAGGAAGCCCACTGATGTGGCATATCCTGTCGATTGAAGAAGAATATATCATTGAAATCATTATTAAGAGGCCTTACCATCATAGGCGGTAAGTCTCGAATGAACGACCTTCCCAGTCTTAAAGTCAAGAAGTTTTGCTGTTTTATCTGCCGAGGTAGTAGCGAGCATGTCTCCATTTGGGCTCCATTTTACACAGCTTATCCATTCTAAATTGATTAAAAAAATGCTGCAGTTAGCATTAACTCATAGGAATAATTTTTTGCCTGTATGAACTTTGCCAAAAACTCTGACAACCTTCGATTCACGTCGGTCATAAATCTTGACATCAGCATCAGAGCCTCCTGATGCCATCAAGTTTCCGTCACTCTCGCAAACATCAATAGAGGGTGTAGAACCTATCACAATATTATGAAAATATTATCGGTGTAGCCAGGTTAATGATATTTCATCATTATTCGAAGTAAATAATATATCATTCAAAATATAAATATAATTGACGAATCAATGAGACCGAGATCTTTCGTTTTTGCATGCTTCTAAAGAGTTATTTTGTTACCTCCTATTCCGAGTTCAAGTTTAATTGGCCTTTCCAAAGTCAGAGTTTTTTTCTCAACATCGAGAATGTTGAGTTTATTCCAATCGTATTTGAGAAATAAGAAAGGGTCTCCGGCGTTCGTGCTCCATCTGCAAATATTGTTGTCTAAAGAAGTGGTAAGCGACAGTGAATTGAAATAATTTTATGAGTTAGGAGACTAATGGAAAAAAGTCCACTCCATTGAAAAAAGACAGTTGATAAACTATTTATCAAGTTACCTCTTTCACGATTCATTTTCAAGACCTGGAAATCATCTAGATTGCTTATCCCAGTGTTTATTTTAGAAATTGAACATACTCCGTAACATTCAACTGTAGCGGCGGCCGCTCCAGTGGGATCAAAATCAAGAGCAGCAGTATAGTTTTCTAATGAAAAATCATATTAGATGGACTGTTTTCATTTGGAGAGAGAAATATTTCTGAGTACAAAATGGAAGCGAATGTTTACCAAAAGGCGCATAAAAGGATGGCCAACGCGACTTTCGGCAAAGTTTGACGACATCACCATCAACCTTCGAGGGAGTCAACTCCACTTTGAACAAGTGATAGACGATTTTTCCACTGACACATAACGCCCCGAGAATTCCTCTACGTGGGTTGTATGCTACAACTCCATATCCCGTCTCTTGAAATGAATATTGATAAGAAAAGATAATGATAAACTATGTATAGATGAGGCTATTATCAAAGAAACAAGTTGATGTATAACAATTATATATATTTCTCTAAGTACCTCCAATGACTTCTTCAAATGAGTAAACTTTCTTTGCTTGTTCCTCCTGAGAGATGTCAAAGATTTCCATCTTGGCAGAAGTGCTCCAGCAGTGATTGAGAGAGACCAAAAGATTTGTTTTTGGAATTCCTTTCACTTGAGGCCAACTATTGTTAAATTCTATATCAATGATTACAAATCGCTGGACAAAAATAAATCAAAAAATACCATCTTTCGTGGTGAGCTGAGCTCCATCGAAGCTGGTATAAACTTCCTTTGTCTCGAGATCGATAACGCTAATAATGTTGCTGTACATTGAACACCAGGCAAGTTGATGCGACGGTTCGATTTCTATAAATTCAAAAGGGAATTCATAATGAGATAATTGATCAAACAGAAAAATTCAACACCACACAATCAAAAAACCTATGAACAATATTGAGTAATGACAGATTTTCATTTTCTAAGACTAAAGAGTCAATTTATACGCGAGGTTTACCCTTTTCAGTCTTTTCAGAGCCGAATTTGAGTGAAGATTCCATCTTTTTCTTTTATTTTATTCGCCGAAAAAGAAAATAAATTTTAATTATTATTAACAACATTAGATTTAGACTATCGAGCAAAGTTATTCATAGTAATTTTCCAAAGATTCTTCATTGAACTACCCTTGTTGAACTCAGTCATTGAGTTACCTCACAGATCACATCGGTTGGGCCTTTCACTCTTAGTTTTAACATTTCTACTCAATAACTCAATCACGAATTCATTGGACTCATAAATTCCTCACTAATAACCCTCGTTGAATAACGATAATAACTTAGAATAAAAATATTCTTGTTGAACACACAAATTACATATCAAAATAATATTTCATTGCGGCTCGTAATCTTATTTATCACATTTTTCGTTTCAGAGATTTCTTTTATAAGATCCTCTGATGCTTTCATTATATTCTCGCTTAACACGTCACTTTTCTCTTTGATCCCAATAGCATCAGGCAGATTAAGATCAATCATCTGTTGAGATTCATGCAATTCAATAATCTTTGGTATACTATATGTCTGACTCTGCCCTTCTGTCGGCTGCTTCTGCTCTTCGAGATTATGCTTACTGCTATGATCACTTTGCTCTTGCTCTGGCTCTTTCCGCTTTTGCTCTTCCGCCCCAAACTCAGTTATCGACACTCCAGAAGCATTAGATATATTAGACCCCGCCCTCCCAAACCGAACTAAATCAGGTTCACTGTCTCGTTGCGGGATAACCTCTCTGAAATCAAAGCTCCCTTCTCCGGGAGAGAGCCCATCAGGCGTTTTGGGCTCCGAAGCCAATATTTCATCTTTTCCAAACGTGAATTTTCCAAATATTGATTTCTTTTTCTGAGGGGATGTTCCATTCCCTGTGTCCTCACCGGCAGCCATTACTGCTATTTTCAGCAGTCCTCCAAACTCCTTTTTCGAAATAGTAGGCCGAGGACTGATATTCGGCGAGTCCCGTCTTGACATCTGGATATTGGGTTTCAGCAGCTTTAGGGATGAAGGCCGCTTCGAAATGCTTCCTGAGCTTGTTTCATGCTCCTTTGCGATTTTCAGTTCTGCTTCAAGTTCGTTTCTTTGCTTCATTAAGTCGAAATAGCGAATCACCATTCCTTCAAAAATCTGCTGGGTGGAGAGGTGAGGCCGATTCTTTCCTTCTTTCGAGCCTAGCAAAGGTTAGAATTAACAAACAACGGCGTTGGCTCACCTTTTGGGTGGATCTTGAAATCAATTTTTCGTACTTTTTGTAACTTATCGTAATTCGGCCTTGGCGTCAATTCATCAAACGCGACTGCCCCGCGGACTTTCAACGAGTCTCGTTCCTGCTCTAATTCGTCTCTTTCTTGCTTTAAACTCATTGTCATTTGTTTAATTGCCGAAAGTTGTAGCAGAATGCGGTCGAGGATGTCTTTAAACGTCTTTACATGCGTCTGCAAGGAATTCACTTTCGCATTTGACGCTTTAGTAAGCTTCTCTCGAAGAACGATTTCTTCCTTGAGTTCGCTTAATTTCATGTTCAATTTCTTCAGTTGATTTTCGTCCGCTTGGTATTTCAGCTTCAATGAGTCCCTTTCGTCGATCACGCGCTCATACCGCTCGTTTAGTTCATCTAAGTTGACTGAAAGCTCCTCAATCTTCAAGATAATGATAATATTAGCGAGACTGAGGCACGTTGTCTCTTACCTGCTTAACAAGCTCGTCCTTTTCAACCTGAAACTCTTTTTTGAGCTTCGCGATTTCGATTTTAATCCTCCCGTCTTCACGTGATTGAAGCGCCGATTTCAGTTCCTCAATCTCTTTATTCAAATCTATAACACTCTCAATTTCGTTCCCGCAAGAGCTGATAGCTTACCTGCAATCACTGAGTCTTTTTCTAAATTAACTTTTTTGTACTCAGCATCACGGCTCGTGAGTTCCTTCAGAAGCAGTTTGCATACAGTGTAATACGGCACTTTCGAGTGTCCTGCGTTCTGAACAACCTCTTCTATTTAGATAAAACCATCGGATGAGGCCTGGAACCAGCAGGTAACAATTACTTAATTCTTCAACCTCGAGAGTTTCCCAAACACTCTGGTATTTATTCACTAATGCTTTATTGAAAAAAATGCTCCGTTTTAAGATGATCACGATATTCTTCATAATGTCTAAATAATGACTGTTCTCTCTATTCCATCAGGTAAGACTCTCGTTGGTAAATATAGAAATCTTACTCAGACAGCAGTTCAAGCGCTTTTATCGCGTGTCTAACGTCAGTAGCGATCGGTAATGACGATTCTGATTTCTGGTAGCTAGCTGCCTTGTCTCTCATCATAGAGATATAATCCAGCACTTTCATCTACAAAAGCCATTAACATGTTGCGCTTGAGCTGAACCTCTCACCGTATGACCAATCTCCTCCGTCTTTCGTTCTTTTGTCAGGTGTAATTTAAACGTAGCTGAGCTTTTCGTGGTACTATCAGTGTTGGTAGGTCTGATTTTCATGCCTAGTTACAAGAGTCAGCGCATGGAGATACGTTACAAAAACCATAAGCACTATAGGCCGTTGCTAGTGGTTTAAAAGCACTTGTTGCCTTTGGAGTTTTGAGCGAGTCACGGTCATCGTTCCTTGGGGTATAGTCCGTAGTTCTCCATTTCTCATCGCTGAACAAGATGTTCACGTCGGGAAGACTGTCGCTTCTGTCAGATCGAGTGAGAAGGTTGGCAAGTGAAGAGGCGCTGCGAGCTGAAAGCATCTCACGCTCAGATCTCCGCTTAGGGTCAGGAGTTTTTACATTAAGAGGGATGTAGAAGTTGGGTTTTGTCTTTTTCATAGACATTAAATCTGACTTGCGAATAAAAACTTGTTAGCCAAAATTATTTATTTAAGAGAGAAAGGTAGATTCTCCGAAAAATAAATTTAGTAGATCGGGGATTAAAGTGTCTCAGTTGTTTTCTAATTCGCATCGCCTGAATCGTATAGATGATGCTATTCTTCATAGCTTCAATGATATATTGCCATTTTGAGAAACTTGCAGTATTCCTTCCTTGCAACTTAGTGTATGCATACCCGATCTTACTCATAGCAAGATCGAAATAAGAGACGTCCTCCTATCTTACTGGATTGATGAAAGCTGAGGGCCTCTGTCAATAACCTGCGTTAGTAACGTAAGAGACTATGAACGAGGGTATCGATATATTATAGGGTAATAGCAAATTCGATTGATAAGGTTGTTTTGTTAATTTTTCATTGCATAAATAAATAATTTCCAAAGTCCGCTATGAAACCTTCCACAGAGCCCCAACGCGAGAACAACTCAGAGGACGCTTCAAACGACCACGACCCAAATTCTTTTGAAATGAAACGGATTTCAGGCCGTGGGTATACAGCTTACTTGGGTGGAGGCTATGATACCATAGTCTTATGTGAAAAACCACAGTTTAATACTCGATTTTTCCTGATTTGCGTCGCCTTTCTCACAATATCCGTGCTGCTTGGACCTTTCAGCTTATATATTTACAAAATGTTCAAACATGGGACCACCATCGCACGAAATATCGAAATTCTCGACAATAATGGCAATTACAAACAAAAATTCACATATATCCTTCGAGTCTTCGCTGTGGTTGTCTCTTTTGTCTATACCTTTAACCAAGTGCAGCTTTTCGTGTTGATTTACACGGAAGTCTCCCTCATTATCGTCTACAGTGCGTTTTTTTCGGTGAAAAAGCCGTCGGAGGTCAAAGACATGCTCGCGAAAAGAGTCAACACGAACTATGATCAAGATGAATTGAATATCGCGAAGCGCTACTTCCGAGAGGCTCAAAGATCAAAATCAAAGTTTTTCGACTTGGGAAATCTCCAAAGAGACTTCAAAGACATCGACGTGAGCTCCTTCTATTTCTATTCCCTCGACAGCTCTATCACGTTTCGAAACTGGAGAATGTCAGTTTACATGACTCCACGGCATCAAGGACCTACTCAGCCGTTTTTTCCTTCGGACCTCTCAAGGAATGTCTCCCAGTTCGATGGTCTCTCTTACACGGAAAACGTGCTTAGGATGTGCGAGTACACGGTCGAGCGCTTCGCGTTCAACACCAGAATCGCGAGGATTTTATCAAGGCTTATCGTATTGATCAGGTTTTTGGGTCCTTTCGCAACTGACCTCCTCATGACCACAGCGCCCATTTACCTCACCGTCGTTGATGAGTTCATCTATCTATTCCAGAGCATTTTCTATTTTTATTTGATTTATCGCTGCTCCATTGTCTACGACGTGCTTTTCTACGGAATCATCGTTTATATTCAGAAATGGCGCGTGCTCTCTCAGCTGCAGTCCTTCCTCTATCAAGACCATGAAAAACTCAAAAACAAGTTTCCTAACCCGCATTTCGTTATCCCAGAAAACATCATGAGCTGGTATTTCATGAGGAAGCTGTGCAATTCAATCTTCAGAGAGTTCTATATCATCGTCAACGTTGTATTGTCGTACATGATCGTATACTTAGTGCTAGCCTTCCTTCAGCTAGTGTATGAGTTCGCTACTGGCGAGACGCTGCAGGTGTTTAAGGATAAAGCGAGCCAGCAGGTATTCGAGGCGATTTCGAGCACTTTTACCTTTGTGTTGATCCTCATCCTGATGGTAAGTATCGTTCTGATCGTCGAAATAAACAAATTTCATGATTCCCATGCGTACATGCTGGGAAAGCAGCTGCATACGTTCGAAGTGATAAGGAATATGGAGTCGGACTACATCAAGTTCCTCTCAAGCGAGGAATCTTCAGATATGAAATCGTATGAAGAGGGCACGTTTGATGAGTATAGGCGTGTTCTACAGATTTTTAAACAGGCCTATGGAGAGATGTATTGCTTAGAGAACTATGAAAAACATATGAAACTGGTGACTCGGACGCTGAAATCGGTCATTCATGACTTACAGGAGGAGTTTAGGATGTATCCGCATACGATCCTCGGCCTCAGCGTGGATTATGTACTGCTGATAAGAACGTATTCAGCGTTCTCTCTTATAGGTATAGGAAAACTGCGCCAGCTCTTTAAAGTTTAGTACTATAAAAGGAGTTTTTCGTGCGTAATACTGTCAATGTGTTTTTTCTTTTTATTTAATATGGCAGTTCGAAACTATCTGATATCTTATTAATAAATAACTGCTTGTTTATGGGCTTAATGATAGATGGGAGGGGAAGCTTTCGAATTTTCTGAGGGCTTGGGCTTTAAATTTTAAATGAATAGGCGTAGCTTCAATTTCAAAGATTTATGATTACGGCTCTGTATTCAGGAGATCATTTGAAAAACACACTGATATCACACAAAAAATATATATAATCTTCCTTACAATCCATCCTTAATATTCTTTAATCTCGCTTGGAAATCGTCTAAATCATTCTTAGGACCTCCAGGATAAGGATCAATTTGCATTTTCTTGAACGTTGGGTACGAGCTATCTCCGCCCGTGCCGAAGTCCATTGGCTGAGGCTTCACATCAGTTGTCTTTGTAGTAGGCGTGGTAGTAGTAGGAGTTTGATTTCCGCCAGTAGTTCCCGTGAATTGCGGCTGATATGGCTGAGGCTGGTATTTCGGGTCTTGGTATGGTTGCTGCTGCTGGATCGTTGGTTGTTGATAAGTCGGCTGAGTAAAGGTTGGTTGTTGTTGCGTATTCTGCTGGGTAAAGGTTGGTTGTTGTTGCGTAGTCGGCTGTTGATAGGTAGGCTGTCCGTAAGGTTGTTGCTGCTGATAGGTTGGTTGGTATGGTTGCTGCTGTTGGTATGTGGGCTGCTGGTATGTGGGTTGTTGATATTGCTGAGGTTGATAGTTTTGCTGTTGGTATGACTGCTGTTGGAACTGGTTAGGGTAAGCGTTGTTTGTTCCAATGGTGATGGTAATGCCCTTATTTGGGTCGACTTGCATGGTAGTACCACCGCCGCCTCCAGGATATCCACCGCTTGGGTATCCCCCGCCTGGATATCCACCACTTGGATACCCTCCGCCTTGGCAACAGTTGTTGTTACCTCCAGTTCCTTGGGTGCTGTTGTCTGGGATATCCATCAAGAGAGTCTCGGAAATATTGTGACCGATCTCATCTATTGAAGTTAATTTAGCCTTGATCATGAGTTAGGGCAAAGTTACTCATCAGCTCGATTTCAATTGAGTTTTTCTTGCAAAATTCAACAAGGTATTTCTTGATTTCCTTCTCGCTTGGGAGGACGGAGTCAAAGCATTCCCTAAGCTTCGCAGCAGTTATTTTCACCAATTATTGCAATTATCCTTACGTCTGGAGTAACATTAGCACCCTTGGATAGATGCCCATAGACCTCTGGACCGAAAGCCCCATGAAGGAAAGTTTCCAAGTCCTTGATGCATTCGAGATTAAGGTTCTTTGATCCCCAAACAATGCTCTCGATGTATGGAAGAAGATCGTTAATCTTTGAGGGATCGCTGGTAAAGCAAAGGGTTAGGAACCAATTTCCTTAGAAATATATCGAATTTACCCCTTGGACTGCTCGATAACCATAGCTCTATCCTTTACGATGTCGCAGTATCTCATCACGGCATCTTGGGCTTTCACAGTCTTTATATCGCTGACGATTGCCGAGGCCTTAAGGGCAATTCACCTTTAATTTTCATGTATTTAGAGTACCTTTGCGGATTCTGAGTCCTTATTTCTCTGGACTTTAGGCTGCGCGATTAAATTCAGAAGCTCCTTTTCTTTCTGAGCGATAAGACCCTTCTTGCGGTCTCTTTGGAGCTGTGTGGTGAAAAATATTTTCTTGAGTACGATCTCACTATAGAAATAGTCAGATAAAGTCTGCGCTTAAGAGAGAAGTCATTTACAGTTTGGTTTTGTCGATGACTTTGTTGTAGACAGGAACAGTCCCTTTCTTTTGGGTTGATGGTTCGTTGCCCATGTGTTAATGGAGATACGATTTTAGATAGAAGTTTAATTTGATTAATTATAGAGTGGGACTCGGGATCTATTTATTCGTAATGAGGATCAGAATGTAATAGGAACCTCTTGAATTTAAACGAGCTCAGCAAAATTCTACACTATCAAAATTTATTGACAGATAGAACTGAAATCGGGCTCTTGAATAATAAAAATATCTGAGGTTGCCAAGACAAATGTCTAGTTGAGCTGTCTACTTGCGGAATTTGAGTTCTATTGGCGGAGGTGAAGTCTGACTCGTTGCTGGCCCTTATGAGCGTTTCAGTGCGAGTTGCGTTCATACCATGAGATTCTAGCTGAAAAAAAGGTGGAATGATGACTATCTTGAGAATGTTGTGACTATTTGATGTTGCGATATGCAAAGCGAGGATTGTATGGCTTCAAGAGCGATTGCTGTGAATATCATAGAAATTGAAATATTCTTTGAAGTTTTGAGCGACTAGAGAGTCGAATTATGGATGAAAAACTTAGCGTTTCAATGAGATATATGAATTCATTCAAGAGAGGGTAAGTTCGAATCGAAATATTGAGAGGTCTTGCAGCTGAGTTCATTTCTCAATCGAAAATAAGAGGGAGCTGATACAAAACTGTTGCATTCTATAGAGGTCGTTGATTAACTATTTTTTTTTTTAACTCTCAAGATTTACTTGCATTGAATTCATGTGGAGATATTAGAGAAATTTTCAAGTTTAGTGTTTCATTGTGAAAGCAGACAGCTAGGTGAAGCATAATGTAATCCATGAATGTCTTGATCGCTAAAGAAATAGAGGGGACTTTGGAGGAGTTCCTTTAAATTCATAATCTTTTGAATCTGTAATTCGAAGTCTTAAATTCCGAAGCGAAGAAAAATCAAGATCAAAAGCAACACTATTTTATCAAATCAAATCTTGAGAGAAGAAGACGCAATATGAAATTAGAGTTTTTAGTCTATATCAAGATCCCATCAATTATACGAACTCTTAGCACCTTTTATAGTTCTTGTCCAACTCCTATCAATATGATCATTTGAAACGGAATGAAAATCAACCAAAAAAATGAAGGTGAATGTAAATTAGCTTCATAAAACGGGCATTTGCACACGAATATCGTTTTGTTCTAATTATCTGTGTTGATGATTTCTTAGCTACGGATTCAAAATCGCATAAAACAATTCATAGTCTGATATTTAAGCAGAGCAAGGAATAAGAGATAAAAGCGGTTTTTCTTAATATCATTTTTAGTTTTTCAGCTACTGAGAGGACAAAAGGAGCAGATTCAAGTAATCAATGTAGAGAACATTGTCCTATGATAATTATCCAGTCCACAGATATGGAAAGTCTTTATTCTCTCACTTCCAGAGACCCATAATTCATCTTGTTCTTAAATTGCCATAGATCACTGAGTAAAGTTTCAATCTGAAAATCACAAGAAAAACCTTTGATTTTACAAGAATTTTCAGAAAATGCCAAAACGGATAAGATATAAAATGAAACTTTCTGATTGTTTTTTCTTGTCTAGAAAATTCCAGCACAATACCTTCGAGAAATCTGAGCAGGGTCCACAGCAAGTGGCATCGATCTTCTCCAGAACCGATTTAAGATTGTAGCAAACTGAGTGAATAAAAATCAATATCTAACCTTGAAAGAGAAACAAACTTAAACGTATCGCCTACAGCGACAATAATCACAGACCTTCCTCATGATTGTGTTTGAAATGATGGAATAGACTAGCTAGGAACTACTACAATATCTATTCTTTAGCAGAAATTGAAGTTTTAGAGTTTGCTACTCTTTGCCACTCTGAAAAAAGCTTACCACGGTGAAACTAAATAGCACTAATGTATCGTAGTTCTACCCTGGAATCAACAGGCTTCCCACCTTGTCCAATAGGTGAAGAAGTTCTACAATTTCAAGCCAAAAAAGTCTTTTAAATTCAATAAAAGTATTCACTGATCTAAAATTGTGATTCTTAGTTCGTCATCTGAATACCTTGCACGATCTTATAGGTGAGATCCTTAGTTAGGAAGACTTGAATCCCTCAAAAATGGATCATACACTCTTTCCTGTTGCAACCGTTGTAGCCGATAAAGCTTAGCTATTTCAAAAACAGCATACTAATAATGAATGCTTTTTTAAAGCCTGACTATTTCATCAAGGAACAAAAAATTTCACAATTCTCATAAACCATAACCAACAACCTCCTTCCTTCATCTGAAGTATGTTTTTGACCATAAAGTCTGTTTTTCAAATATTTTTTCAGATCAGATCTGATTTCTGTAAATATAGAATTGCTTAAACTAGTTGAGATATCTAATGCATTCAAGGTTCAAATCACCAGGGAGTTCTTAACCTCACCCATTCTATCAGATACCAAGTCTTGTCGATCATAGTTCATTTTTGTTGCACGTTAAAGAAACTAATTTAGTGACGATTCCAAAAGTGTTCGTTTAAACTCAAGAGAAACTGGATCAAAAGATTCCGTAATCTGAATAAATAGAAACTTTTTTCAGAATTTTGTAATCGAAAGTTAATTATTCTAAGAAATTAAAAAAACCTTATAGCTATCAATGGACTCGCTCAGAAACATGTTTGACTACGATTTCCACTTCCCAGTGGACAAGGAACTCACAATCCTTCAATACATTTGGATCGGCGGTACCGGTCTCGACGTCCGAGGAAAAACCATGGTAACAATCACTTTTTGCATAGACCGCTCAACTCACTCACAATAGATCATTCCCAGAATTGTTACCGACTTCAAGGACCTCCCAATGTGGAACTACGACGGTTCTTCTACCAAACAAGCTTCAACCGACAGTTCCGAAGTCATCATCAAGCCACGATTCTGGTGCCCTGACCCATTCAGAGCGAAAAGCTTCCCTAACTCTCACATCGTCCTTTGCGACACGTGGAAACAAGACAGAGAAACCCCTCACGAGACGAACTTCAGAGTTTTTGCCGAGAAAATCATGAACGAAGCCAAAGACGAGAAGCCATGGTTCGGAATTGAACAAGAATACATCATTCTCTCTCCTGAAGGCACTCTTCACAAATACCCAATCGGTTTCCCTAAGGGCGGTTTCGCTAAAGTCCAAGGCGAATACTACTGTTCCACTGGCGCTTCAAGAGCCTTTGGTAGACCTATCATGGAGAATCACATGAAAGCTGCTCTTTTCGCTGGCATGAAGCTTTCAGGAAACAACGCTGAGGTCTTCCCAGGACAATGGGAATTCCAATGCGGACCTTGCGAGGGCATCGAGGCTGGTGACCATATGTGGGTTTCGAGATATCTTCTTGACAGGTAACCAAAAAAATTCGAATTGTTGTATTTAAATTTTTTCGTTGATTAGAGTTGCTGAAGATTATGGTTGCGATATCACATACGCTCCAAAGCCAATTAAGGGTGACTGGAACGGTAACGGTTGCCATACCAACTACTCCACCGCCTCTATCAGAGCTGAAGGCGGCCTGGACGTCTGCTTCAAACATATGGAGCAATTGAAAAAGTTCCATGACAGGCATATTGCTGTCTATGGACAGGACAATGACCAAAGACTTACCGGCAGCCATGAAACAAGTTCAATGAAGGAGTTTTCTTACGGTCTTGCGCATAGAGGAGCATCGATTAGAATTCCATCGTCGACTAAAATCGAGAAGAAGGGCTACTATGAGGATAGAAGACCTGCTGGTAACTGCGATCCGTACCTCGTTACTGCAATGTTGGTTGACAGTACTTGTCTCAATGGTAAATACGGAGAGGAAATCGTCAATGCCTACAAGAATGTCTGCAAACTGGTGCCCGGATTCGGCCGTGATCTGCAATTTTAATATGTTACTTCTAAAGTAAAATTTATTTTATGAAGATGAGGGCAAGAGCTTTAGTTAGTAATGTGTGAATTGAGTGTTTAACAAAAATATGTGTGTCATGTCGTGCCTTAACAGAATGAAGCAATGAACCTGCCTGCTATATCGAAATTGAGCTCCTTTCATTTCAAATCGAATGTCACCATCGAGCTATCTGCGTTTTGTTAATAGGCCTTTCTGTTTGAGCAATGGTAGCAAATGTGTTATCAGTTGTTGATATAATTAAATTAGATTGTTGATTCAGTTAATTTAGCTTTGTTATGCATTTTCGCGGATTTGTAAATTAGGACGAGGCAACAAAAATTTCCTATTCAAATAATACTGCTGAGGAATTTGAGTTTTGTGATGGCTTGGACTGCCGAGCTTAGAGACTGATGGAGAGGTTTGGAATGCTGGTGGATCAGTAATAAAAGATTTTGAAGGTGTTTTGGAATCGAAGCAGAGACTGCTGGGCGACTGGCTGTTTTTTGCTGAGTTAATTTGCAAATGCTGTTGTTGCGTGGTAAACCTCTGTGTGACAATCGGATCAATGAAATTGGTTTGAAATGGTGAAGGATTAAGTATCTTTCGAGTTTTTGTTGTTTTCGGAGAAAATAATTTTGGTTTTAAGTGAGGCAGGCTTACGTGCGCCTTGGTGTCATACGAACGCTCAGTTTCGATATCAGCCAGTGAAAATCCATCGATAATTTTCAAGCTTTTGGAGTTACTGTCTGCTTTTCGAAGCTCTTTAGTTAAATCTTGGTTTTGAGGTCTTGAAGGAAGCAGCTGCCGAGGGCTTTTGCTTGATTTGAAAGAGGGGCTAAAAGGAGTAAGTGGGGAATTACTGAAGCTGTTTTGGTTAGTGGTGTTCTGAGGTTTTAGAGTCTTCTTAAATAAATTCAGACGAATATTTGCCTTGGGTACTCGAGCTTTCCGTCCTTGTTCTTCCATTTGAATCCTAGCTTGCGGTTTGTTTCCTTCATCCTCAAGGAAAAAAGCACCTTCGAGAACATATTGCTTACCGTTTAGCAACTCATCGCTTATAGAGAACGCAGTACTCTGAGCCATTACTGGGTTGTCCAACCGTTTACCAACAGTAGATGGAGTTAATGATAATGGTTGAATATTTCGCGTATTGCTTAGATTTAGTGGCTTTCTCTCTGCATGCTTGTAGTTGTGGTTCGATCGTGTTGGACTCGGATATAGATCCAGAATAAGGCACTTCAACACACATTTATTGCTCGGCTTTGTAGGCCGAATTTGGTTTCTTGAAGGAGTCATATTAGGAACAACCTCCTGTTTTGGAGAAAGATTTTCACTGGAATCTCGTTCATTTGTATTTTCCATGGACGGATCATCCCCTTCTGTTTTGATCCAAGTCTTTGAATCGTCTCTCACAGATTGAGTATCTTGATGGACATCTTTAACTCGTTTAACACCTGTGATATTCAGTGGATATGGATTAGCAATGGTCTTTTTTTGTTTAGTATGATCAGTCATTCTTGAGCAATTTCTTTTGGAGTGTTAAGTTTCAAATAATTTTAGTGAGTTTCAATAAGTTTTTACCAATTTTACTATACTTCAGTACTTATCAGGAGGATATTCGAGCTGATAGTGAGAAGTTTTGCAATTGAATAGTAGATGAAAACTACTTCGAGTGGGTATAATTGGCTTTTGGGAAGTAATTCAATTATCTGTAGGGGTAGATTAGGATAATATAAGTTCCAACTTATAATTTGAATTTTATTTAGGAAAATGATGTATCAGATTGTATTCGCCTTTCTATAGTGTATGTAATTAGGTTATTGGCTCATCGAAATAGGTAAAGGGAGTTGTTTGAAAAAGGTAGTTGAGTAAATGTATTGTGATCAGAACAGTAAAAGTTTTGGAAATTGTAAAGGTTGGAATTATCATTATCTCTTAATTTATTGCGAGACAATAAGAAATTTATAGATTCCTTTAGAAAACTTTAATAAACAAAGCTCTCTTCGGAAATGTTTTACAAACGGATGAACCATTGGCTAACTGTAGATAGTTTCAAATAAGCGACACGTTCCAAGCTGTGAATTTTAAAAGAATTCAAAAGAGGCTTGAGTATTTCATTTTCTTGAACTATTTTCAAAAATGTAATAAACTCTATGATTTAATGTCAAAGTTTTTCAACAGCATTCAGGTTGAGCTAGGTGTCAAATCAAGAAAGGCGTGAGATCCTATTATTAACTAGTTTGATGATCAATAATTATCCAAAGATCTGAAGAAGAGATCTCAATCCCAGTTGAATGGTGAAAATTTGTGGAAAGACCTTAAATACAGTTGCTTATACAAAAGAAATGAATTGTAAGACTGGTGATAAGATATGCCTTCGGGGCTGTAACAAGCAAATAATAGATAGAGCTAGCACTCACTGACTCGAAAAAAAATGATTAAAACTACATTAATTCATCTGTTTTTCTATCACAATACACGGCATGCCTCCTAAGATGAAATGACCAAATTTCATACGAACGATTGTATCTAACTGGAAATTGTAGCGCTGCAAGTCCCTCATTTCCCTGCAGTTTGAAAAACATGGAGAAATTCAACCCTCTATGGCAAATCTTGGCGAATCGTACGCCTTGCCCAATTTTCCTCATCGTAAGATCAAATGTTTAAGCTGCATAGCATCCATAACAAATCATTCTATTCATAATTACTGGAGCTTCGCCTAATGGATTGTTGAGGTAGTTTCACAAAGATCAAATTTATCTACCACGCGTTTCTTATTGAAAATCTATTGGTTTCACTCAACAAGATACTTAGACCTTTTGCCGCTAAATAATTTTAAAAACAATGGCCGATGTTCAAACAATAGACTTCTTTCTGCTCAAATCAATTTTCAAAAATTAGCAGGCTGTCATTTTTCTTTGTAAAAGGAATTAAATCTTGGTATCAATTATAACGGTGACCATTAGACAGCTAATTCGCATCCCTATTAAATCATGCTCTTGCGAACTTTCAAATAAGAAACCTAAATCTGTTTAATTGAAGCATGAGTAGAAACTTATTGAATTTTTTATCAATTAATAATTTTTTCTTTGAAGGAGTCATAGCTTAAAATAGCTAACAAAACAAAAATTAGCATGCCACATTTCCTTTAAGAGGGCTCCTGCTAATTGAGATGTTATCGAAATCTCATTGACGTGGCAACCTAAAGTTGTTTCCGCTGTCGAAATTTACCCTGTCTCACTAATCACGAGCTTTTTTCGGATGTCTAGAAAATGTATTTAGATTTGAGATTTCTTCACGTGCAGAGACTTCAATTATAAAATCACGAGATCATCATCATCTTTTTCTTCTCCCGTGCTATTGTATGAAGTAATGCTATGTTCCTGGCCCTTTCGGCCTGGTTGCGATACTCTTTTATTGAGTAGAATAGATGGAAAACCAATCTCTAAATAAGATTTCATTTCAAATATAAATATCCGAGTTGTCTCTGTCTAACCCTTATTAAACAACATCTCTAATTGTGTCAGGTCTTTGAAAGAATTTTTGAAAAACTCCAAAAATCCAACGCAAGGGATTAAATTCATTTAAAGTTTTTTATTACTGATTAAACTTTTTAAAATGTTCGATCAAATCGATGCCTCTGAACCAATTGAATGTAATTTATACAACAAAGGTTGTTAGATACTTTATTTTGCCAAATGTTACTACATGCAACTTCCTATTTGAAGGCTCTCTTATCGATGTAATGAGAATCGATTCCAAAGATTTTCTTTGTCATTCAAATTTTCCTTTTCCCCACCTACATCTCTTTTAAAATTCTGCTTTTTGCCTTTGGTTGGCATTCCCAGGCCTATCTCTCCTCAATTATAAAATACTGTTGCAAACTCACTCCTGTAAAGATACGAAAGTTGTTTTAGAAACTAACTAAATACTAAAATAAAATTTATTTCTCTATTATATAATCAATCTATGATTCTCAGAACAATGCAAAGCGTTCTGTCAATTTTCATTTTGCAAATCATCGCTTTTTTGCCTTTCTACGTCGAAGGACAAATTATCGTCCAAGGAAGTGGAAGCAACCTCATTGACTCAATCAACTCCAACACTTGGGTAGGAGGCCAAGTGGAATTCTTAATTGAGAATTACAATGCTCCTTTTTTGATGAACACTGCAGTAAACACAAAACTTCCACTCGCCACCATTGTTACAATAAAATCCGCAAACACCACTGCGCCTCTAAACCTCTCGGATTGTTATTCTCTCGCAATAATCAAATTTACTGCCACAGGAAATTTAAATTTCGCGAATAGTGTAAGCAACACATACTCCGGGGTCACTCTCATCCCCGACGGCACAACTCGAATTTCAAGCATTTTACCTCTAAATTTTATAAACTGTTGCATCATGGAACAAGCTTCAGGCCTATCTTCCTCTCAGCCTTTTATTTCGGCCGCTACCGGCGCAGTTTCATTTCAAAATTGTCTGATTTATAAGACTTTTGAAGCGCCAGTGTTTATTGGATCCGTTCTAAATTTTAATTTGGCGAGTTCAATACTTTTCTATCAAACAAATACCACAGCGAAATATCCAATAATATTCCTCCACGGATCAGCCGATGACTCCAACTGCAATAATTTCGCTTCTGCAGTCTCCGCGACATTCAATGGACTCACCGTCTATGGAGGGAATTATTCAACTGGCGCTCTCGCCCCGATTCTCGTGGTAACGAGGTATAATAGCGTCACTTTTAGCAATATGGTTATTACGAATCTGAATAACAACTTTGATCAGAGTTCAGCGCTATTTTCTCCGGATTCGAAGGCTTGCAGCAAAATAGCTGCGAATGGCAGCTTTATTTTGATGAATATCGGGACTGTTACTCTCGGAAATTGGCAGATTAGTTCTAGCTACCTTGAAAGCACTGCCACGAGAACCACAGCTTGGACTTTCATTCAAATTCATAATTTCGGCTCGTTGAACGCTGCAAGCTCGACTGTAATTAACAATTTGACTTGGGTTGATGGGACGACTGCTACGAACGAGGCATTGGGCAGTGGCATAGTGCAAATAGTGAGAGGATCAATGTACGCGACTACACCCGTCTCAACCTATCCGTCAGTCCAGCTGCTAAACTCTAATCTAACAGGCGTATTCTTAAAGGTTTTTGCAATTTATAATAGCGCCAGCGCATTGACCACTCATACACCACAGAAACTCAACAATTTTGTGCTCCCTTCGATCGTGGTCGATACCACGAGCGTCGCATACGCATTAACGATTTTTGGCATCGGTATCTTCAGATACAAGGACGGAATCGATACTTCCGCACCACCGACGACCGGTGTGTCCTTGAGTTTAGTGAAGGTGCTAAACTCTCAGCTTTCGTGTGCTGTAGTCTCGTTTACAATGGACGAACTCACAAGTTTGGTAGGAGACTTGGCGTATTCGATAGAATCATATCCATTCGTCAAGATAGACTTCGTGTCTGTTGTAATTAGCAACTCAGCGTTCTCAAAGTCTCCGAAAGGGTACCAGTTCGGTCCGGTTGGGCTGATGTTAATCTGCGAGTCAGCGCATTTCACTGGCACCAACTTTCAAATCTCAGGCAATAATTTCAATACGACTGCGGTTATCAAGAGCCAAGGCGTTGTTGGAAATATCCTCTTCACAAAGGCTCAAATCACAAATAATGAGTTCTATCTCTCCTCCATCATCTACCAAGAAGAGCAGCATTTAACCGCGAAAGACTACCATAAAAATTTCTTTCCTAACACCAGCGCGATCTACGCCTTGGTCAGACCAATGTTTATCAGCGATATTCTTTCCCAAGGCAATACGTTCACTCTTTCGAATGTTTTTAAGTCTAGCGCGCCTTACCTGCTGGTTAATAATGCTATTTTCAACGAATATCAGCTGAATCAATCGACGATTATCTCCGGCGGAAATTTCCAGCCAGCTACAACGGACGAATTAGCCGAATTAACGTTTAGTACGAATAGTGCTATCGTTGCGACGACTCAGTCTCAAGGAGCGGGAGGAATCACAATGGCTTCAGTATTTAATACCAATTTCCTTGGGACAGCATTGACGGTTGAGCTAGCTTTCTTTATTAAGATCGAAGGAGTCACTTTCTCTTCGACTATGCCACTGTATGCGTCGAGTCTTATCTCGGTGTCGAATTACCAGGCGTCTAGTTTCGTGTACATGACCGATTTGAAGACGCAGGGGCTGTCGACGACAGCGAATTCTGCAAAGTCTTATAGCTCAATCGTAACACTAAGAAACGTGAATTACGCCAGGATAATTTTGGTCAAGTTCAGCTATCTCGCTGGCGGGTTTATTCTTGTAAATGCCTCTTCGATCAGTCAACAGGTCGAGTTTACAAGCAATGTCGTCAGTGGGTCTCACCTGTCGGTTAGTACTTCCTTCATCCCGAAAGCAATGGTAATTGTGGACCAAATTACCGTGTTATCAGTCGTAAACAACACTTTTACGAATATTTCCATCCCTTACGTTGCGGTGGCAATAGGAAACTTGCTTGAGGGAGGCGGCGCTTTTCTTAGCTCGAATACCTTGACAAACAGCCAAGGTTTCGGATTTTTAGAAGTCGAAACATCGTATTTGAGCACTCTGACCATGACTTCGAACACCTTTACTAACTTTAGCCGCGCCCCCTCAATTGCTGCTAGTACTGAAGTAGCCATGGTTATCATCAAAGCAGATGAGTTACAAGGGATTATTACGATCTCAAGCAACTCATTTTCAGCATTTCAGCTGGACTACAATGGCCTTTCGACACAACCTTTGAGTTTTTTCTTACTTACAATTGCTTCAGCAAGCCCAGACAGTCAGATCGTTATCCTAAGTAATCAAATCCAAAATGGTAGCGTCAGTTCGAAAGGCTCAGCAATGGGGGCTTTTCTGGAAATTTCCGCCTCGAGCGCGCTGTTGAATATCTCGCAGAACACGCTTCAGCAAGTTAACATGTTCAACTCAAATAATTTCATAAATTTAGTGGGAACAAATATTTCAGTGGATGCTTTGACCGTTAAGTATGCCATTTCAGACACGACCAAAGGATTAATAATGATTAGTTCCCAGGCAACGAAGCTAGCCAATCTTCATATTGAGACCATCGAATTTCTTTCTTCAGAGTACGGCGCAGCACTCAGTTTTTTCAGCGGCGCTAACCCTCAAACTGCCACGGATATAGACATCCAAAATTTGTTTGTGGCTTCAGTGAGTGGCGGCAGTGGAGGTATAATCTCAATTATCGGAAATGGGGTCTTTGTTCTCTCATTCATCTCCGTGGATCTGACCAATAACAACGCGATAGGACCAATCATCGCCCTTTCATATTGCACCATTCAGGCGCTAGTTCTTCAATCGGTTGAAGTGTATACAGCTTCGACTGCTCAAAGCAGCGTTATTATGGGAATAAGCTATTCGAATTCCTCAACAACTTCGCCTGTGCGAGTCCAAAACCTGACTTTATATGAAGGCTCGGGTTCAAGCTCGGTGCTTTTCTCGACATTCGAAGTGGATAACTTCGAATTCTCTGGCAATGCGATCCAAACAACAGACGCTTCACAGATAATACACTCGTCCTATCTCTACCAAACGAGTGGAAACGTGACGATAACAGAACAATTTCAAAACCTATATTTAGGAGGACCGAGCTGGATAATCCTCGACTGCGATGGCAGCAATGATTTGAGCGCTGTTTTGAATGGAGTAATCAGCAGCGATGTGACAATTTCAAACAATTCAGCGAGTTTCATCGAGCTGAATGGAGCATCTGGCAACTGCAGCCTTCAACTAAATATAATTGGTTCAAATTTTAGCGAATTTAACAAACTCAAAGGCAATGGAGGCGTAATAGCCTCGTCGAAGACATCTACAATCAACGTCACCATCGATGAATGCAACTTCCAAAATAACCAGGCGGACAGCGGAGCGGTTTTCTATTCTGTATCGGACAATACTCTCTCCGAAATATCTCTACGTGCATCGAATTTCACCCTTAATCACGCTCGAGTGCAGGGCGGAGTGCTCTACGCTCCATTGGATTATACAACCGTATATGATGGCTGCAAGTTTGATTCCAACACAGCGCATATAAGTGGTGCATGCTTCTACGTCTCTGTTGTGGATAAACAGGCAGGGAGACTCACCAACGGTTCAATATTTATAAACAGTCGCGTTGATTTGAGCAAACAAGTCGACATTGGCACTGGAGCGAAATATTTCACCTTCACAATGGATGAGACTGACTTAGCGGCCACTTCTTCATCGTCCGCGCTGAATCCTGATGGAACGCTCTTAATAACTGGGGTCACAGGGTATTCCATGCAAAAAGTCAAGATGAAATTTTCTCCTTTCGACTATTTGGATCAACCTTACTACGATTACAATTTTGCCAACGCGATACTCTTCACAGTCGTTTATCCGGTCCAGAATAGCACCGTTGCCTCCTACAACTGCACGCCAGACCAATGCTACGTCAGCTCTCACGGCTTGAGCTATATTGCTGGTGCAGGGACCACTCTCCAGACGGTCGTTTCTTACTTGCTTTCCAGCGGGACATTATACAACAGTTTTACTGTGCAAATCAGAAACTGCGTGGTTGGAGAAATTGTTGACCCTGATCTCAAAATTTGTGTGATGTGCCCTGAAAACAAATTTTCTTTAGAGATCACTGATGCCTCTTGTACAGACTGCCCCGTCGGTGCTAAATGTCCTGGTGGAGATAAAATCATCCCGGAAGTTGGTTATTACAGGAGTCTGATTGATCGAAGGTCCGTCCTTCCTTGCTGGACGGACACTGAATCTTGTCTCGGGTTTTCTGATGGCAACTGCTCGGAAGGTTATTATGGACCTCTCTGCCAACTTTGTCGCAACGACCTTGGATACGTCAATACTTATGATGGTAAATGCAAATTATGCGGGAGCCAAGCCCTGGGGTATTCAGTTTCTATTGGAGCTTTCATAGGAAATTTCCTCTTTCAGATATGGATCATTTACACAACTTGGAAGAATAATAAAGCTAGCATCACATCGGAGTACAGCGCTGACGACGACTTAGAGGACTCAGGGGCTTTCTTGCGCCAGCTTATGTTGTTTTTCCAGATTATATCGATCGTTGGGATCGCAGCGCCTGAGATATTTGAAAATATCAGTTTTCTCAAATTCCTCTCGAATCCGCTGTCAGGAATCGCGTTTTATATGGAATGCCTTCTTCTAGACTTCGGCTGGAGTGCGGAGCAGATCCTCCAAACAGAGATCTATATCCTCATCGCTGCTCCGTTTGTAAAACTGGCTCTATTTGTTCTTTTCCTCGGTATATTGAGCCTTCTCAAGAAAGGCTTCTCGTTCACACATGCAATTATTGTCGGAGCAATTACCATTCTAACAGGTGACCAACCCGCAATGCTAGATGGGTTAGTTTCGTACCTCAACTGTAGCCCTCTGGACACCAACGTAGCTGACACGTACGTTACTACCTACCTGAACGTGAAATGCGAGACTGAGGACTATACTAACTTCTTAAACACCGTGGTGTATCCTGCAACTTTCGGTTTCCATATCTCATTCCCGGTGTTTCTCATGGTCGTATTATTCTTAAAGCGGAAATCGTTACACCAAAGCCAGTACCGAATGACACTGGGAACTATTTATAATGATTTCAGAAGAGAGACGTATTATTGGGGGATCGTGCTAATGTGTCTTAAAATGGCCCTCGTCATGATCACGAAGGTCTTGAATGTGCCTTTAGTGGTGAAATCCACATTAATATTGCTCGTGCTAGTGATCTACGCGGTAATCTTCTTCCGAAAAAATCCTTATTACTCTCCCAACGTGGCAAAATGCGAGAAGGTTGCGATTATATCCTACTTCCTCGGAGTTATCTGGGGGATCCTGCTCCAGCAGCCCAGCGACCCCAGTGTGAACCTGATCTATCTGATTTTCGCATACGGAACGACTGTAGTAGCAACGCTTTTCATTCTCTTGTTCATTGGGAAAAACGTGTTTGGGGTGGTAAAATCGGTCGTTTGGAAGCTCAGAGGGAAGAAATACGAGGAAGTGCGAAAGCGAGCTACTCTGGACATCAGCGGTGATCTTGTTCCGAGTGTGTTAGAGCAGAGCAACAGCTACATGAGCAAAGATAATGAAAATAAAAGGAGATTAAAGGCAAAGAAGAACAAACAGATGTCTATCATTGGCATCAATCCAAAGCCCTCTAATCCTTCCCTAGTTGAGATTCCCTATGAAGATATAAGAATTCCTAATGCTCATAGTCACCAATCAGTAGTTACTCCTACTTCATTGACAAATCTGACCCATCTTTCGCAGATAAATAGTGCACCCATGAATAATAATTTAGTAACACCTAACCAGCTTTCCGCGGCAAATAATCCTGCTGTGATACCTCAGCCTTTCGATATTGGGCAGTCTCCGCTGCCTTCGCCGACATCATGTAAAAGGCAAAGGATAGATAGTTTGGACAGAGGAACAGGGCGCATATTGATCCCTGTTTCTGTGGAAGAAATCGTATAATTGTTTAATCCGACTCCTTTTTTTTGAATTAACAAGAACTCATCCACTGATTTAGCTTGAGATTAATCTGTAATTACTGAATATGCGAGTACAATGCATCTTTATTTATCATTTTAATTCCATTGTTATAAAGCATATTTATTTTTGCCAAAACGTTTCAAGCATTTTACATTAATTTTCTTCATTATGAATTTCAAATCGATTCAATCCTTTCAAAATAACACATCATATTAATGATAATTACTATAATTGTGAATCAACCGATAGAGCCGTCGACAGACCCGATCATTTCCTGCAGCTTGCACACATATTCATACACATAAATAGATTAAGATTATAGCGAAACCTTCTATTGTAAGAAGGAAAATAAGGTTTCTGAATTCAGCATATGAAATTCCTGCTCAGGATGGCTCTTTGCGTTGAGGTCTGAATGCTTAGTCGGATTCGAAAAGCCGTTTTGGAAATCAAGCTTCTTTTTCATTCCACGGTTATTTTCATCATGGCTGCTCAAATACCCCGCGATCTGCGAGTTCATCGCCCAATAGTCCTCAGCCCCTGATTCAATTCCAATGTTTCCAATGTACTTCGGAGCAGGAGACTTCTCCACATCAGTCTCATAGTTTGACCTAATAGTCACATTTGCCAAGCGGCTCTTGCTGCCCCCAGACAGCGCTTGGTTCCCGACAATGCTTCCCCCTCCTAAAACTAACATATCTTTCGAATAACTCTCATAAATGCGCATATTAAATTACCTTCTCTATTACTTGGAGCATCCATCGTATATTTCATTCCCACTGCATTCTGCGAGGCTCTTAACGCTTCTTGAATCATTTCCTCATCTTCTTGGGAGTTATTCTTCTTTTCCTCAACTTCAAGGTCTAATTTCGGTGGAAGTGTCAGCGAAGGCGTTCGGAGCTCATCCGCCCCATGTGCGAATCTGCAGAGCTCCCCCTTGGGACAATTCCCGGTCATAAACGCACGACACATCGACGTTTTATAAAACTGATCCGTGTTGCGAAGCTCTTTTTCTCCATGCGCATAGGAGCATTTTTCGCCGAGATTACATTGCCCTGTTTTCATAAACTGAGCGCAGAGTTTAGTCTTTTTGAGGCTCGGAGGCTCTCTCAGCTCCTTCTGAGAGTGAGCGAAATAGCACCCATCGCCTTTATTGCAACTCCCCTAATATCCAAAAAAACACATGAAGCTCTGACCAAAAATCAATGGACTTACTACGACATGATAAGGGCAAATTTTCGTTTTATAAAAGTTAAGCGGATTCAAAAAACCTGGTTAATTTCAAAAATAGGATCGTTGAGTCGCAATTGGTTACTTTTTCCTTTGTCCTTTATCACCGGCTTACTCGCCTGAGACCTATCTTTCACTTTGCGGGAAGCGATGGCTCTGCTTATGATTTCACTCGTAGCTTTCTTTTCGATTTTCTTTGAATTCTGGTTCAAGCCGAACTCGTCTCTGAGGGGACTGAGGCTTCCATTGCCTTGAGAAAAAAATCAAAGCCAGTTCATTCGCCTGAATTCATTGGGAGAGGCAAAAATTACGCTTTTTCTTGCTCTTTTTCGGTTTAGCTCTTTTTTGTTTCGTCGATTTGGGTTTATTTTTAAAGTCTTGAAGACCTGCGAACGATCCCTGGGCGGTGAGTGAGCTGAAAAAGTTCATCGAGGTGCGCGTTGGGGATTTAAATTATTTTTTAGGGTCGAATTATATCGGTAATAGATTAACACAAAAATTAGGATGTTCCCGATTACTTCACACATATAAACAATATCCCACTTCACGAAGACATGAAAATTAATCATACAGCCTCTATCATCTAATCCTGATACTCAACTAAGGAAATTCATCACTGCGAAGGTTTCTCAAAGCTTAAAAATTTATTTCTAATCAATCTCTCCATCATCGCCTTTAGTAACGATTGTAATTTCTTGGCTCTTGTCTTTTTTGGCTTTCAGGCGCATCTTTCGCTTCACTTTTTCAATCTGAAGAAAATTTAAGATAATGAGTGCGGAAAATGGTTTGGAAGTACATATTCGCTGCGGTACTCTTCAGGCAAGGCGGCCTGAGAGGTGCTGTTATCACGAACGGGCAAAGGTTCGTTATTTCTGGCGGCCATTAAAAATTTTTCAGCGTTCATATAGATGCCAAGTATCAATATCCAACTAGTTCCGACAAGCAGCGCGATGATGCGAATTCCGTTGAACTTCAGAGGTTCTTTTTGCGAATTAATAGGAGGCAATTTCGGTTTATTTTCGTTTTCGTTGTTCTCGGCAAAGTTGTAGCGAGGCTGGTATGTCCAATAGGAGATTGCGTTCGGCTTTGCACACTTCAGAAAGAATTCGGGAAGTCGTTTAATCATAGTTGAAAATTGCTCCTGGAGAATCAGATACACTGAAATAAAATTAGCTGCTTGTTAAAAAAACCTTATTGCTTTCGAAGGCTTTGGAAGCTATTGAAGGAGAAGGTGTTGATAATCAATACAAATAAATATTTCCTGATTTGGTAACCATCGGCTTAACACTTCTGAGAGGTACACAGTTGTAACCAATATTAGTGGTTGATTTGAAGATAAATCTCGTGTATCTTGATATGAAGATGCTCTTTGTTCCTTAGCAATGATGAGGGAAAATATTAAAGTTCACGGGCATCAAAACTCTTTATTGGAAATTCGTTTGAAATTTTTCTCCTGTATTTCCAGTGCATCATGGAGAGAAATAAGTTTTCCAAAGTATTTTTACTAGTGAAAGACTCTATAGGTCTTGGGTAAGGGACGATTGAAAAGACATTGATTGTTACAGGAATTAATTGCTTGAGAGAATTTATGTTACTAAAAAGTAATTCCATGACAGTCACCATCAAAGAGGGTTATTACAGAATTATAAGCATCCTTTAACTTAAAATTTCTTTAGTAAAAAGCAAAGGCACCTAAAACTATCCATTTCAGAAGAATTAATTAATATTCATGGCTTTTTTTCATGGAGATTATTTTTCTTCAATTACAATGATTTTAAAGCATTCAATGCTTTCGCGCGAATTTTTAATTTTGAAATTATCAAATTTACGAGGACAACTTCGCTCCTTTTTACGAGAAATTCCTTAAATTTGAGCACAACAAAACAACCTACCTTAATAAGAACCGAAACTCTCCTTCCTCTACCCTAAAATCACTTTGATTTCCCACTTCACTCACACTAAGTCTCCTAAAATTCAAAAATACTCGATATCAACTCTAACATTTCAAATCCTCAAATTGTTACTAAACTTGTTTTCAAATCTTTTAATCACAGAACGTTTTTTCTATATATCATTTTAAACAGCACACAAACATTAGGATCTCAAAGACTAAACACAATGAATACGTTTCACACCTATTACGAAGGAGCCCAAGTTGAGAAAGTTACCCGAGAGGCCAGATTATTTTCGAATAATATCCCTTTGACTAAAATGGGATCGCATGATGGAAAAGAGAATGTTAGCCGCGAGTCGAAATCCACGTACCCGAAACTAGACCGCCATAATCACAAGAAAGATGAAGGAAATAAAAATTTACAGCTCGCTCCACCTTCGGAGCTTCCCGTCACGACATATCTCAACATAACGAATAATCAACCAGTGGAGAAACCGGGCACGGCGACCTATCCTTCTCACCAAAACAAAACCAAAGAACAAACGTTTATGATGCCGCAGAAGCTGAATAGTAACGGGAAAATGGCCTCCAGCCCTTCAGATGAGTGTTTTCATAAGAATATCGCGAGCTACCGCTGTCAGTACTGTAAGGACTGTGGCATCTTCATCCCAAAGGTAACTTAACCTTTGGTCTTGGAAGCTGAATAACCATGTTAGGGTAATGTACAAACGTTCAGAGAATCGCAGTACAAACGGAAGCTCGGCTCGAATCCTGATAGAGTATTACGACTCATGCTTGATTCCCAGAACAAGAATCGACCGTATAGTTTCAAAGGCGGCTTTGTAGAGGTAATTCCATAAGCGAATCAATTGAATTTTCAATGATGTTATTGTCTAATAGTGTCGGAAGATTCTGGTCGAATGGATTTGCGAGATTGGCGAGGATTTAAAATACAGCAGCGATACGATCCATATCGCTGTGTCATATCTCGAGTGTGTGTTAACCAAACTCGATTTAGTGAAAGAGAAACTTCAATTATATGCGCTAATATGTATTTACATTGCAGGTAATTACCATTAAACAATCTCTCGTTATTTACTTATTTTTGCTTTTGAAGGAAAATTCAATGAAGCTGAATTCACTGCAGCAAAGATCCGAGAGATCCACGAGTTTGCCAGAGGAGCTTACTCGATGGATTTGCTTGAAAGAACTGAAATGATGGTCCTTGACGCTCTCGAATGGAAAATTCGGACGATCACTCCGCTGCAATTTATTGAGTTTTTCCTCGTGAGAGGCGTTATTTTCAGTTCAGATAGCTCATCGACTAGAGCCATTGACAAGAAAGCTCTTCGTTCCGTTAGGAAATACGCAGAATTTTTCGCCGATCTCGCACTTCAAGATTACTCATTCAATCGCTTTGACTCTCATACAGTCGCTTGCGCATGCATTGCCGCTGCGAGGAGGTCTTTGGGGATCCAGTCGTATTGGAACAACCAGCTGACTGAGCTCACAACCTCTACCTGGGAAAAGATCACGAGCTGTTTCAATGAGTTAATTCGGACGTACCAGGCCGCATTCCCGGATCCGATCGAAAAGAGAAGCAAAAGGCAGCACGAACCTTACGATCCTGAGAGCATTGATTTATCCAGTGTAAGCAAGTCTGACTCTGGCGATAAGAAAATGTCGATTGAGAACGACGGGTATAATTTCTCAGGAAACCATCAAATGAGCATTGAGTATGAAAGCACGGTGGATAACTCGTTGTATTTGCAAGAAACGCCTTATAAGCTCCAGAATGAATCATTTAGCTATGGGAATACGAGTTATCAGTTGGGCAGTTGCAAAAAAGAGATGATTGCTGAGCTGCCAACGCAAATAAAAACGAAAAGGAAATCAAAGGATTTTCAAAATTCATTGGAATATGGGAATCAGTATTTGAATATCAGTTACGATACAGACGTCCGAGTGTCTAAGTCGACAATTAAACGAGAGTATAGCAAAGGTGGAGATCAAATGAACATCGAGGATCCTGATAAATCGTGGGTGGAGTATGAAAATTACAATATCCGCAGGACGATAGGCTTCTAATATATATATAGAGATCTAAGTGTTTTGTGTTTGTTTTCCTTGTTTTTTCCTCATGATGCGTTGTGTGAGAATGAGGGAGCGATGAAGAATTTCTGTAATCAATGAGATTTGAGTTGGAGTATTAAACACCGCGTTTTATATGTGAGTGTGTGTGTTTGCGTTTTGAGTGTTTTGCGTTTAATTATTTAGAAAAATTTACTTGAATGCTAAACGTGAAAATGCAGGGCTATTTTGGAGGAGAGATGAAGAAGGCATATAATTGGTAATTTCAGAAAAATTTTTGAGAAATTTAATTCGAATGCGGAAATAAAACAAATTTAATGAATGCTTTTACTTAAGAGAAGTCTGGCCCGGTTTATCTCTCACAGAGAGAGAGAAACATTGAAAAGAGAATATAATACTCAGCATTTCTAAAGATGAAGCGTGGCTTAAGTTCAGGCTTGCTAGTTACACAGTGTTATATTCAATGCATGTTAGATTTTTAATGTTTTTTTTTTTATTGGCTAAAGAGGTTGCACACTTTATTCCTCATCAAATAAGATATAGTTTATGCATCGATGAGGCTAGCAGTAAGCTTCTTCTTTCATGTATTGAGAGAATGTGCCTTTCTTCTATACTGAATTGAACAGATACTGATGACAATAAAAAGAATTTTCATAAACTAATTCTTTGGTAAGTGAAGCTGCCATCAAGGTCTATTAACTAATTGATTTTATGGAACCAAAAATGCTTCTTCTTAAAATCATCAAAACTTATGAACAATGCAAAACGCAAACACAATTAAAATGCTTTTATTTGATCACAGCTGTGTTAAGAACCAATCCAAGTCTTATTAAAATTAATTCCTCAAGAGGAAGAGCACGGCAGTAAACTATGATAATTCCACTAGTGTCTAAATCGTAAACAGATCCTGAATCTATATCAACAGCGCTAATCGATCTTTAAAATGGGAAACTGTTCAATGAAAAAGGAAGCAACTGAAGCCTCTTCTGGTATAAATTGCGTCTGCCCAATGAGATTTTCACATCACTTTCACCAAAGTCGTTGCTAAATCAAATTTCGTTCAAATCTACGTCATCGGAAGAGGAGGGTTCGGCAAAGTACTCATTCCCTCTGCTGTTCAGGCTGTAAAGCGTGATTTCCCGTCTTTATAGGTCTGGAAGGTCGAGATGAGAAAAAATCGTCAGTACTACGCTATGAAAGAAATGTCCAAGGCCAAGTAAACACTCTTATCTCAGCCATCGCCCATGTGATCTCAATCCGATAGAATCATTACCAAACGAAGCGTCAATTCAGTGATAAACGAGAGACAGCTGCTACACACACTGAGACACCCGTACTCGCATCATTCACAGACCCAACGAGCTAAAATGACATTATAGGTTTCTCGTCAATATGGTCTACGCCTTTCAAGACAGAGAAAATTTGTTTCTGGTAATGGACCTCATGACAGGCGGCGATCTCAGGTTCCATGTCGGAAGATACCGCGTTTTCACTGAAGAGCAGACAAGTAGATATCTCTAATGTATTAATGAGCAGGATAAAACATCTGTGTAGAGTTCTTTATCGCTTGTATCATCCTTGCCCTGGAATACATGCACCTGAATGGCGTAATCCATAGGGACATAAAGCCAGAAAATCTGGTTTTAGAAGGCGATGGTAGCCTGTTCCTTTGTGCGAACTTATCTAATCAATCTGATATTGGGAAAAAGGGTATGTGAGAGTTACTGATCTGGGTATCGCGAGAGTTTGGAGACCAGATAACGCGAATGATACGAGCGGAACTCCAGGATACATGGGTATTATTAGCAGTTTATTCATTTTTTCTGAGCGACTACTGACTATAGCGCCGGAAGTCATGTGCAGACAGAACCACGGTGTAGCCGTTGATTACTATGCCGTGGGCGTAATGGGCTATGAGTTCATGCTTGGAAGGGTACATAGAAACTTGTTAATAATACTTTAACCATCGATCGTTATCTTTTTAGAGACCTTATGTAGGAAAATCACGCAAAGACATCCGAGATCAGATCCTCTCAAAGCAAGTTCAGATCAAAAAACACGAAATCCCGGAAGGCTGGTCCCTCGAGGCCGCAGATTTCATTAATCGCGTAGGAAACTTCCTTATGGCTCCTCCGTTCCTAACCCTTCCAAGCTTATCCAAAGAAAGCCATCGAATAGACTCGGACTCAACGGTCCGAGCGAAGTCAAAAACCACCCATGGTTAAGAGATTTTCCATGGCAGAAATTGCTAGCTAAGCAATTACCCGCTCCGTTTATTCCGCCTGTATAACCAGATATAGAACTTGAAACTAATAGCTAACTATCTTTCTATGTAATAGAGAGAAGACAATTTTAATGTCAAACAATCTGTGAATGAAGACAATGACCCCAACGCGGAGTTAATTCAACAGAACACACTTCTTTTGAGAAGGAGTTCGGTACAAGGTATGTCTATATATATATCTACAAAATCCGCATTTTACTCATATTTCTTCATAATGAAGCTTTGTTCCAAGGCTATGACTACGATGGAACTCAAGTCCAGAGTCCAACGGAACTGGGCACACCTCAATTCTCATTAATGCAGTCGGGTATGGGGTTCGGTTCGAACCTCGTAACGAATGAATCGGTGATGCAGAAAAGTGTCGTGATGATGTAAGGAGATTCGGTCAGGTGCTTAAAATTCGTGAGCGCGCTTCGAAATTAAGTGGCTCGTTTATAGAGAACGCCAGATAATAGAAATGAAATTTTACAATTTTGTTTTACTCAAACTTTCGTTCCTTGGCAATTAGATATTCTATTCCTATTTTTATGTTTTTTCGATTCACTTCAAAGCTACTTATTCAATAGTATGCTCTTAAGGCTTGTAATACAAACACCTCCTTTTGTTACCAGCTCGGTTATGATTTTCCCAAACTTCCTCAGACATCTAATAATTTTGGAAACTGAAATAGATGAGACCCAACACAGAAAGAGCTTTTAACAACTGAGAAATTGATTTATATCATAGTGTCCATCAGTGGCAAATAATTATATTCCATTAATACGTTTCTTTCAATGGATTAATATAGATCTCATTGTAACATATTGATTTTTTTATAAAGACAATTTATTAATTAAGATATCTTAACAGTTTAGCCTCCATTTAAGGTGCATTCAAGTTATCTTATCTATCGACACATCGAAGGATTAAAAAAATAAAAGGAAATGTTATCCAAGACCTTCAATAAGTTCGCGAAAGCCAGCAGCATTCCTCTATACGGCTACCCAGTTCGAAGATATTTCTCTTCAGGAGGTAATCAGCTACCTATCGCTTTACTAACATTTTCCCCCTTTAAGCCCTCAAATTTTACTTCGACCTCTATCTCGCGGAAGGCCAAGCGAAGCGCTTCTATGTCAACAGCGAGACGACCTTAGCCGATGTTGAAAACCTCATCAAACAAGAGCAACAGATACATACTGCCATTAACTTTAAAGACGGTGAAGAAGTTATTGAAAACAGAAACGCTACCCTCCTCTCGGCAATATTAAACTGCGACTTCAAAATTGAATTCGAGAGAAAGAACCACACTGTTACCATGGACCTCAACTCAGCTCCATCATACGATAATAAATCGGCGCTTGATCCCTTCTTCCAGTCACGTGAGATCCCGATCAATGATGCTGCGCTGGTCGCGAGATTCGTTCATATTTTGAACGATCACCTTGGTAAGCGAAACCCTGGAAAGACGGTCTATCAGCCAAAGGAAGTGTTAGAGGCGATTGAGGAAACATTGAAAATTTTCAATGATAAAGCCACAGCGAGGATCGCACAGGAAGAGGAGCTGTTACAGCTCTGCCAACAACATATAGCGGATTTCGCGAAGGTTAAGCTTGATATCGAAAAGAAAGCACTGACGCAATCACGAAACGTGATTCGATTTATGCTGATCGCGCTGGCAATCCAATGGATCGTGCTGTTCTATATGTGTTATTATGTCTACGGTTGGGATGTCGTCGAGCCGATTTCTTATCTGCTGAGTTTGAGTGCTGAGACGATCGGCATCTTGTTCTATCTGAGGATGTCAAAGAATTTGCAGCAGAGAGCTCTATTCAAGATGTTCTATGATAAATACTCCAGAAAGATGATGCCAAAGCTCTCAACTGACCCTGTGGCAGAGTTCAATTTCTTATTGGAGAAGTCAAAGTTTGTGAAGCGAAGAATTCTTCATTTGAATCCTTCGAAACTGTAGCCAGAAAGAAACTACCGTTAATATTTGATCCTTGAGCTTCATAGTATTAATAAACGCATTTTCACTTTGGATTTAGTGCTAAAAGCAAAAAGTAAAAAATAAATGAATATCGAATGGATCTTGCTATGAGTTACAAAAAAACTTTAAGATATTGGCATTAATTAAGTTGAAGAGAGTCTCTAAATGCTATTCGTTATGAAGGTTACCGAAATGAAGGAAAACCCCAGCGAGTCGATGCTAGGGATGTAGATGCTTTGAAAACTGCACATTTTGTGCTGATAAAGACGATCATAGTTATCACCATACTCTGAATCTAAGGGGTGATGGTTGCGGGAAGGGCAAGACTCGTTGCGTTAGCTATGAAATCGGGGAGCAGTGGATTTCCTTCCGTTCCTTTGTGTCTTTCTCTCCTGTGAATGAGTAGAGAATGGGCAATAAATTAGTGAGACTCAGGATTAAAAATACCAAATACTTCAACAAAATTTATTGAGAAGTCACGACAGTAATTTTAGATTGCATATAAAGAATTGGCAATAAACTCACGAGGTCAAGCAGAGAATCAAATCTGTCCTTGAACTGACTGCCTGATAAAGTGTTTCAACTCAATAAGAGAGCCGGCTAATGAATAATGCTAGTCTGAGACTTTTAGTAATGACGTTAACAAAGCCCATGTATTACGCCTTAATATGTTAACATCGGTTAAGATCCATAAAAATTTCGCGTTAAAAGTCTCGCATTTTATCGAATCTTACACATTATTGTATTATTCTAAGACAAAGAGCGCCTAATTCCAAGGTAATTGCGTGACTTTCCCTTCCATCTCTTCTTCCCCATGGCTCCACAATGGATATTACAATAGATATTGCTGCAGTTATCTTATTAGCCAAAATACCTTATCATTTTATTTCAGCGCAATGTCATCATACACGTCAAATTAAAATTCATACAGTTTAAATTCAGGTGTATGGGTGCATTTTTATAATCAATATCCAAATAAAGCACAGTCCAACTTTTTCGCAGACAAACATGGAAGCCACTAAAATCGAACCAAAAGGCAACTTGACCCAAGACAAGATCGATAAACTCGATAACAAATTCAAACAATTGAAGAAATACCACACTTTGGACGCTGAAAACGGCTGGAAACTCGAATCTGATAAGAAAGGCTTGAAAGTCTACACCAGAGACGATGCTGAAACCGGCTGCAAATGGGTTAGAGGAGAAACCATCGTTGACACAGTCCCACAAGACATCATTGACAGAGTCCTTTTCTCAGAAACAAAGGAAGCAAAATACGACACCACAACCGAAGAATCAAAAGCCCTCGAGAATATCAATGGCATTTACTTCCATTACTCACTCGGCAAGAAGTCCTCGATGTTCGTCGCAGCAAGAGACACTATTACTATGACCCGTGTTATCAAGGAAGGTGATATCATCTACTGCATTGGTACATCGGTCGACCACCCTGACATGCCTGAGAGATCAGGCATCGTGAGAGCCGACATCATTATTTGGGGTTATGTTCTCACTCCTTTGGCCGAAGATCCTACCAAGACAAACATGGTTTACATCTTGGGAACTGATGCTAAAGGTAGCGTTCCAAAGACCGTCGTCAACTGGTTCATTAGTGAACAAGCTGAAGGTGTTGCTAGAATCAGAGACTGGATTGCTGCCAATCCAAAGAAGAACTAGGTTTATTGATCATATATAGAGTATTTGTATTGCTATCAGTTTCATTATGTCGTAGTTAAGGCCTGATATTTAGGGTTTTTGGTGTTGAATGAGTCTGTTTCATTAATTTCTAACCAAGACGAGGATCCTCTCTCACACCTATAACAAATACATCTAAATAACTGTTTCTACTAAGACTAAGGCTTATTAGAGAATTTGCTTAGAGAATTGATCTTATGGAGAGACAACGAAGGTGAGTATACACAATACAATAAATAAGGATCTCACAAAAAATCAAAATGTAAATGAAAGTCTATTCATATTCATAGAAAGTCATTTCATAGTGATAAAGTTAGTTCATAATAATTTGATCAATTGTCTTATTGTTCTTGACCAAGGGATACCCCCTCTTTTTAATAATAGGCAGTTTGTCGATGTCTGTCTTCGTCAAAAGAAGATACGGCCTACTTGAGTGGAATGGGAAATATCCTACCTTTTGATAAAACCGCTTGAGATGAGGGCAATCGTCCCCGCATTTCCGATGCGAGTTTTTCAATTGAGTGTAATATGCCGAAAACACTTCGTAATCAACCTTGAAATTCTTCTCATCGAAAGGCTGGCTGGCGTCAACATGTCTTTCTCTCGCAATGTGTTTGAATATTCGCTTTAGCTCGGGCTGAGATTGCAGGCGGTCAACCAATGCCGAGTAAATTTTCTTCATTTCGCGTTCTTTCAGCATTTCTTTGGTCTCTTCGGTGAGTTCTGGTTGATCGACTGCATGTTTTGGAGAGAGGCCAGACTGGTAGTGTTGCTTTTCACTATGCTCTCCGGTTTGGTTCAATAAAGAGCGGAGCTTCTGCGGAGACCTACCCAGAGGGGAGCCGTAAGAATATCTTGGACTTTGATATTGACTTGGGGATTTATATAGGGGGGACAAAGGCTGGAGGTAGCCGGAATCTTCCTCAGTCTTTGAATAAATCAAATCTGAGCCACCTTTGAGGTTGGACTGGGAGAAGTCTGCACTTACCATTCCTCTGAGTGGCGTGAAAGCGCTTTTAAATGATTTTGCAGATTTTATTTCATGCGAATCGTCTGAATTGACAGATTTATCGTTCCAAGAAGAAAAGCGGTTATCAGTTTCTTTTGTAATATTATCCCTGTCAGTGGCTATATTTAGCCGCTTCTTTTGAATAGATTTGATAACATTAGTAACCTCGTAAGGGTCTTTAAGTGCCTTTTCATTATACGAAGGATATCTGCGGTCTTTCATCATTTCGGAACTCTCTTCTTTGTTTCGATTGAGTTGCTGTTTGGCCTGGAAATTTTCAGCAATGTTTTTGTTTTCGGTCGGTTTGTGAGGAGACCAAAAGATTTTTTCATCAGTTTGTACGCCTTTGTCACTGCAAGCTACTTTTGGTGCTGCTATTGTTTGGGTTTGGGTTGTTTTACTGTGAGGCTTCTCAGGGGCTTTATTGTGCGACTTCTCAGGGGATTTATTGCCGTTGGAGGGTTTTGAGGGAGCTGATGACTCTTCTTTGGCTTGCTTAGTTGGATTCGTCGCAGAAGTTTGAACAGTAGGGATTTTATTCTGTGTCTGAGCTTTCAAATCTGGCGACTTTTGCTCTTCTTCTTTGATTATTGAACGGGAAGCAATCTTTTCATTGAGAGAGATTTCCAATGAAGGTTTATCTAATTTCCCTCGCTCAGTGCCACGGGGCCTTGTGGCACCT